>Ga0307982_1000120_pt1 | contig 57096 bp, 33 predicted proteins | sample OrgLakmetagen989_FD_201847 | JGI IMG/M metagenome (GOLD analysis project Ga0307982, IMG submission 201847) | Saline water microbial communities from Organic Lake, Antarctica - #989 | ecosystem: Environmental > Aquatic > Non-marine Saline and Alkaline > Saline | place: Antarctica: Organic Lake... | reverse complement strand
CGCCACGGGGGTGCCTCGGGAGATGGAGGCGACTCCAGGGGTGACTGCCCCGCTGTTGGGCACTGAACGCGTTCGCGGAGCAGGGGTGCTGTGGGTCACGTGTGCTGCAGACTGCTGCTGTGTCTCCCGCTTCCCTGCAGGCGTCACAGGGGCGCTAGCTGGGCTGATGTGGTCGACCTCAGCAGCGCTGGGCTCTGCGGCGAGGTTCCTCACCGCAACCGTCTCGGGTGCCGCTGGAGCAGATACCGTGGATTGCACATCAGAGCTTCCAGCGATGGCCCCTTCCACAGTCTCAGCTGCACTAGATTGGGTGTCCGCATCTTCGTGCAGACCCACTGGGCCGTCCTCTCCATCTGAGTCGTGCTCATCCTCAGGAATAGTGTGGGGCACCCCCTGCTGTGTACCATCTTGCGCAGCGGGTGGTGCATCCTCCACGGCAGGTGCAGCAAGATCTGTGCCCGGGTTGCCTGAGGGTACACTGCCGCCGCTGGCTGCCTCATCTTTTGTAGCTTGCCCCCAAAGCAGGCCAGGCGTGCCTTCAACCGACAACTGGCGCCCGAATGCAATGCCACTGCCGTCAGTGGCGTTGGAGGCTGCTGAGCTGGAGCGCTGAAGCTGTGCAGACGCCTTGGCGCTCTGCTCCTGCTTGCTGGGGGCGGCGCCTGTCTCAGTGCCAGCCGTGCTGGCGGCTGCAATGGAGGTGACAGACTCAGGAGTGGTGGGGCGTGGTGTTGTAACTGCTGGTGCAGACGGGTCGTGCTCTGTTGCCTCAGATAGGGGCCCCTTGCCGGTGGCAGACTGCGAGGGGGCCCCGGGCTTCAACTGCAAGAAGCCGCCCCCCGCGACCGGGATTTGGATGCCTGCAGCGTGCACCATGGCAAGCATCTCCTCCGTGTCGATGCTGTTGTCGGTGGCAGAGTCCACCAGGAGTGGGTGCTTCAGCAGATCTGCGGCAGCTGGGCGGGTGCGGGGGCCGCTGGCCGCGACAGCGTCCGCAGAGTCCTCCCCCTCGTCCTCCACGCCCTTGAGGCACAGGCACACGAAGCGGTGAGCCTCTGGCCAAGCGACTTTTAGGGCCTTCAAGCTGTCCGGCATCTGGCCGCTGAGCACACGATTGGAGATTTGCGCAAACGAGTCACACTCCCCGTACGGGCTCGCCCCGGTAACCATTTCCAGCACACACATGCCAAATGAATGAATATCCACGCTTGTAGTGTAGTTGCCGTCAAACACATCCGGGGCCATGAACTCAGGTGTGCCCATTGCGCTTCGTCCATCTGTCGTTGCCAGCCCAAGGTCGCCTACCTTCACTGACTTTGAAGCGGAAGAGACGAAAATATTGTCACACTTCAGATCGCGGTGAATGATGGGAGCTCTGTGCTCAACTCCTTCAGATGCAGGTACCTCGCTGTGCAAGTACGCAAGACATTCCAAAATACCACGACACCATTCGCGGATTTTTCCGCGTGAAACTGGGTACTTTTGACGAAACCTGTGCACATAGAGCTGCATGCTGAATTGCACTAATCATGTCCAAAGGATAACATACTGTTTAATCGTTCCACTTTCCATGAACTCGGTGATGAAGACGAGCTTCTGCTTGTCAGGGACATCCCAGATGCCGTAAAAGCGAATGAGGTGCTTATTCTTCAGGGTTTTCAACAAGGTTACCTCATTTACGAGCCGAGAGAGCTCCTTCTTGTCGTATCCATTAATGTTAACTTCATTCCAAGCAACAGTACGCCCTGTATGAAAGTCGATGGCTTTCCAACTGCAAACAAAAGGTCAGCGTTTCGAAGCTGATCCGGCAAATGCATAGATACTGCTGCAGTACAAGTTGACTTACACACGCTTGAATGCCCCTTTTCCCACTATATGTTTGGTCTGCACAGAAGCTCTTGTGCTGCTGATATTCTGCTGCATTCAGGCTGGATGTTGCGCCGCTGTGAACTCCACTTACCCTTCCCCAATGCTTCTGGGGACTGTACTCGGCAATATCCTGCTCCACATCGGGCAAATCAGCTTGAGTTGCTGCCATGCTGCTCTAAGGACTCCAACAGTCGATTTGAGAGTGCTCTATGGCCAAACTGATGCCGAAGCCAACAGGTGAAAGCTTGCCAACAAGCAGTGCTCGGTCACTACTGCTCCGCACGAAAGGAAATTGATTCAGCGAAGGAGAAGCGCGCGCATTGTGTCTTCCCATATTTTTGGCTGCAAGTTGGTTGCGATGTATTTTGAAGGTACGCGGCCAAAGCAGGCGATGACTGCAAGTGTGCAGTCAGGAAGTTTCTGTTAGGGCCCCTCGTGAATGAATGGTATTTTGGGGCACGTTCCAAACCATGGTGCTGCAGCAGGACATGCAAACATGACATTGTACCCAGCCAGGAAAATGCGTGGATTTTGGGATATTTCTTGTGCTCTTGATGTCTACAAACCAGCAGATGCTTGCCAGGTTCTCGGTAGTCGGACTGCAGTGTTTGAATCACCATCTCTGACGGCTCGATAGCATGGATTCAAAAGAAGAGCTGTCGGAAAACACCTTTCTCCAGGACTGGTCGGTAAAATCCCCGCTTTCTGATCTGCAGGATGCGCTGGCTGAGACGGAGGAAACTCAGTTTCGGGGAGCCATGAGCATGTTGGACAAGCTTCTCTCTGCCAGCTCCGTATACCATGAACGAATGAGTGCCATCAACGACAGTGTCATTCGAGCTCAAAAACCCACGGCATTTGTCGGTACTCTGAGGAACTATCAGAATGATGGTTTTCGATGGCTTGTGGCTAGATTTCTGTTTGGTGAGGGCGCCATTCTCGTAAGTCGTGTAAGCCCGCAGCAATTGCGTGGCGAGTTGCTGACTTACTTGGTGCAGGCTGACGAAATGGGACTCGGCAAAACGATTCAAATTATTGCTTTGCTAGCCTGGTGTAAGTTAGCTCTCTGTGCCAGTCACAAAACCCACTCGCGCGCTTTGATTTGAATCCAACAGACTTACGTCACTTTCCCTCTAAATCCTCAGTGTACAACAAGGACACTGGCACAGGTGAAGGTGCTGGAAAACACAAGCCCACGCTGATTGTGGCCCCCACATCAACCATCAAAAACTGGTGCCGAGAAGTTGAGCGATTTGCGCCGCAACTGCCTGTGATTGAGTATCACGGCAGCAAGCAGCACCGCGCCGAGCTTCAAAAGAAAATGCGCGGCAGCAAGTATGAAGCCGGTACAGTTCTGGTCACAAGTTACCAGCTGGCAATCAACGACCGCATATTCTTGTCTCGTCTGTCTTGGCAATGCGTTGTGGTGGACGAATCACACAAGCTCAAATCCCTTGCCTCAGTCCTGAAGCGCGAGCTGATGGCCATTGCCGGGGCGTGCGAATCCCCAAGTGACCCCGTCACGCGCATCCTCCTTACCGGCACCCCGTTGCAAAACGACCTGTTGGAGCTGTGGTCGCTGTGCAACTTCGTCATGCCAAGGGTGTTTGCCGATCCAGAGTCCTTCAAAACCGTGTACGGTTTCATGGCCCTGGAGACCAACGCAGGCAAAGCGGCTGTTTTGGCGCGGCAGCGACGAGACAGCGTCATTTCCAAGCTGCACTCACTGCTTGCACGGTATCTCTTGCGGCGAACTAAGGCTCAGGTAGCCCTGGACATCCCCTGCAAGGTTGAAGCCGTAGTATACTGTGCCCTCAGCCCTGTACAGCGGCGCCTGTCTCGAGCCATCCTGGATGGAGAGCTGAGAGAAGAGATCCAGCGCATGCAGTGGCAGCACAAGCCCGGCATGCACGGCTCCCTGAGCGGCTCCAACCGCCCCCTGCAGCTGCGCAAAGTATGCCAGCACCCGTACCTGTTCGCGGAGCCAGCTGCGGCTTTTGAAGGTGACAGCGAACACCTCGTGAACAGCAGCGGCAAGCTGATGGTGCTGGACAGCATGTTGAAGCAGCTGCGGGCTGATGGGCACAAGGTGTTGATCTTCTCCCAATTCAAGACTGTGCTGGACATCCTGCAAGACTTCCTCTCGCTGAGGCAGAAGCAGCTGCGACTGCCCTCCAGCGGTTATATCCCCCGCATTGACGGCGAGGTGTCTCTAGAGGACCGTCAGGACGCCATCGACCGCTTTAACGGCCAGGGCATTCACTCTGCAGCAGAGGCGGCGACCCATTTCGTGGCCCTACTGTCTACACGAGCAGGCGGACAGGGCATCAACTTGACGGCAGCTGACACTGTCATCATCTTTGACAGCGACTGGAACCCCCACGGAGACTCTCAGGCAGAGGATAGGGCCCACCGCATCGGCCAAGAGCGCCCCGTGGCTGTGTACCGCCTCATCACAGACCGCAGCATGGAGGTGGGACTGCTTCGCCGAGCCAACGCCAAGCGCGCCCTTGAGCGCATTGTGCTGCGTGACGGACACTGGAAACTGCTGGATACCGCAAAGCCACCCCAGTCTATACACAAGGCAGCAGCATCAGCTGCTTCCCCCAAGCCGCCCCCCCGCAGAGGTACCAAGCGTGCTCGCGCCGCCAGCGACGCCCCCCCCGCCCAGGTGGATGGCCAGGACAGCAAGGGCAGCGCAGCCCTTGGGGAGTTCGGGGCGCTGCCTGAGCAGCTGTTGCGGCTGTGGCTGCGGGAGGACGTCAAAGACAAGGCGGGGCGGCAGGGGGGCATTGGGAAGCAAGAGCTGACCGCCCTCCTGCACCGCCCCCTGGCAGTGTCTGCGGGGCAACTGCAGGCACAGCGCATGCACAACGTCGCCAAAATGGCAGTGTCTGGTGCAGGCAGTGAGCCAGCAGCTGCAGCTGATGCCGGCTCGGTTTGCAGCGCTGAGGAGCCCACAACGCCCTCCACGGGCAGCAGCAGCAAGCGGCGGCAGCGGGCAACAACTAGTGCGCGGCAGGCTGCCATGTCGCCACCATGTGCGTTGCCCACAAACCTTGCCCCCGAGGGCGATGGGTACACCTTTGTGGCCCACAGCAGCGCAGGCCTGCTTGCTTCTCTGGAGGAGGAGTAAGCCCTCTCCTCTTCGCTTGCTTGCTTGCTTGCAAGGATGCTGGTGAGTGCTGCTGTGTGCTGCAGCTTGGAGGCATGGGCGTCCCTTGGGCTGACAACGCTATGAATTCATCCACATGTATTCCTTCCAAGGCCACCGCCTCATCTGTGCACACTCTTCCGAGGTGCAGCTGCTGCTGCCTGCTGCTCCCCCGACAGGGCTGGGGCCGCCTTGGAGCGGTGTTGCTCCAGCAGTGCCTGCTTGCTGCTCACATCCAGCTGGGTGCCAGCCAGCCAGTCCAACCAGGTGAACAGGGGTGCAAAGTGCACAGAGTGCCTCACATGGTGGGTGTAGTGTGAAATGGACCCCCCCACCAGAGGCACAGCCTTGTCCAGCCACACTGGAAAGTCATACCCAGAGTGAGAGTCCATCAATAGCCAAATGAAGGCGTGTGTGAACACATTACGGGTGAGGGGGTGTGCCCGCATCAGCTTCAAACTGAAATTGGCTGTGAGAATCAGGAACACGCGCTCCCATGGAGTCAACTGGTTCGTGACGTGATGCGAGACCGATTCGTGGTCGTGGTGGTACTTGTGCACGAGTGTGTAAACGGCTGGAAAAGTGTGCAGCACATAGTGCAGCATGAAGAACATCGCGTCGTACAGCACGAGGGCTCCCACTGTGTGCCCCACTACTTCGCGCACGGTGGGAGCACTGTCTGGCAGCAGCCGTGTGAGGTGCAGACCGCCGATGTATGGCTGCGAGGCCCACACTTCTGGGTCGACACCATCGTAATACTTGCGCAGAAAGAAATCAAGGGTGAATAGTGGGATGCCGTATGTCACGACTTGCCAAATACCGTGGCGGAAGCTGGCTCCAGGCCAAAGCGGCACATGGTTGGCGATTGGAGGCTGTAGCTTAGGATGCAGCTTGCGAATTTGGTACTGTTGAGTCCAGGCCATGTTGATGATTGGAACGAACCAAGTAACATATAGCATGGGGCCAAGTGCAAGGACGTGCAGAGTTTCGAAACAGCTGCGCAAAATAGACGTCAATTACACGCGGTGATAGCGGCGGAAGAGAATTCCGCATCAAAACAAGGCACGTACGACAGCTGATAAACCCATGAATTCTTGAGGAATGACCATAGAAACTCAATCGCCTCATTAAACTCATTCTCAAATGCCCACACTGTGATGCATGCAGCTGCGAGTGCGCAGCGCAACAACCACACGCCGGTTGCAGCTTGCATTGTGCACTGCTCCGCCAGTTTTTATGAGTGATTACCCTGACTGCAGCATGCAGCAAATGGTAAAATTGGAGCAATTCAGACGGATTACAAGCAAAAGATTCCTATGCATGCACCCTTGAGATTCAGATTTTGTTTTACCCCCGAGGCAATGAACATACAAATTTTGCCTGGGGCGACACGACTGGTTTGCTACCCCCCCAAGGGCGTCAAAAATAAAGTGAATGACCAAACCTTCCCTGCTTGACCCAACTTATCCCATTTTTGCAACCTCTCGTCTCATTCAGTTGTCCTCATTGGCACTTGTGCAGTCCTCACTCGCTTGTGCGCCGATGTGCTCAAGCAGCAGCTTTTTCAAATTTTGCCTTAGGCCTGAGCGAACCAGAGTTTGTCGGCCATGGCGACAGACCGAGTCACGGACAGGTTTATTGACACTATTCAGCATATACCTGAACGGGTGCAGCAAGTTATGACAGTGCTTGGTGCATTAGATGCAGTACGGCAAGGTTAGAACGTGATGTTTGAGAGGCTGCCGTTGGCTGTCACTTTGCTTTTCGCGTGCTTTGCAGACCTGGAAGGGCGCTGTAACTCGCTTTGCAAGCGCATCTGCAAACTCAAATCACAAAATAAGCGGCAGCCTTTGGAGTTGGAGGTATGTCGGCGTCCTATCAGCTGCTCAGGCGCTGCAAATTAATTCCACCTTTCACAGCTACATGGATTACAATCTGCCTTGCTTCGCGTGTCAGATTTGAAAGTTGATGTCGGCAAGGCACTCTACAATGTTGTTGATTTTCATGTCCAGACATTGGATTCTACACTCGGCTCTTTGAGTCAGCGACTGCAGCTATTTGGTTCGTTGTATGTCCCGCTTGTGGGCATCAAAATCCGCACTGCTCTCTTGTTGCAGACCAGAAGACCACTCAACTTGCATCCCAGCGCTCATCAGAGCAGTGGTCATTGTCCCGGGCTCTCTTGTCCCCTGAAGACTCGCCTTTGCACTCAACACGACGCTCTACAGCAAGCTCAGCACCCAGACGGCTCAGGGTGCCACGCGGCTCCGCTGCCGGCAACAGCCCTTACAGCGGCCCCATGGCGTCACCGCTGCAATCCCCAGGCCTTGACGCAAGGTTGGATGCGCCAGTGAACCCTTTTGAGCCAACTTATTGTACTTGTGGCCAAGTTGCGTTTGGCGAAATGATTGCGTGTGATGCGGAAGACTGCCCAGTGGAGTGGTTCCACTGTGCCTGTGTGGGTATCGCACCCTCCAACCGCCCCAAGAACGACTGGTACTGCCCCTTGTGTGCACCCAAGCAGCTATCATCAGCTGCCACCACACCTGCTGCAGCTTCAGCCGCGACAGTAGGCACTGCCGGCCTTCCAACCCCCGGCTCCTCGGCGCCGGCGTCAGCACAAACACACACAGCTGGGGGGGTCGGTGACGCTGGCTCAGCACTGGGAGAGCTCTCCATTCTCGCGTCTGCTCACGGCAGCGAGCTTGCAGCCGCCCTGCTGGCTGGAGCTTTGCCTGGGCTGCAGCTAGGCCTGGAGCGAGCGCCTCAAATGCCCACAAACGATGCCAGCCCATCCACTCACGGGAGCAACACCGGGGAAAGAAAGCGTGCACGTAGCGTAAGTGGTGGATCAGATGCCACTTCCGACGTGTCTATTTCCGCCCTTATGCAAGAGGTGGTGGCGGATGCAGCCGGCGTGGACAAGCGTTGGTCGGTGCACTCCCCAGCTCGCAAGGCTGCCAGTGCCGTGGCAAGCGAACGTCTGAGACGGGCTGCCAAGCGGCGGCGCCGACTGGAGATGGCGTCCTCCTCCGGGGGGGGCGGCGGCGGTGTGTGGGGCGCTGCCGCTGCCGACACCAGCTCCCAGGCCAGCCTATCTGACGCGAGCTCTACCTCCTCCGGCGAAGAGGGTGTGGCGGCACTGAGTGACTCGAGGAGTGGTTCAGATTCTGATAGTGGCAGCACAAGCAGTGACAGTAGCAGCAGCAGCAGTGGCGCCCGCCCAGTGCGGGGGAGGCGCCAGGCGGCTGCTCGTGCCGGGGGGAGGGGGGTGCCTGGGGGGGGCAGAAGGCTGCCTAAGCGCACTGCACGGCCCGTTTCCTTGAAGGAGTGAGCACTTCATCACAAGTATTCATTGTTTCGACACATCAGCCCCAGGGCTTGGCTGCGTCTGCGTTTGGCTTGGCGGCGCCGGCAGCGCCAGCAGCAGCCTGGCGTGCCAGCTCAGGGTTATCACGGGCAGTCTGCACGGCGGCGGCTCCGGCTCGGCGGGCCAGCTCGGGGTTGGACTTGAGGTAGTCAACCATGACCTTCTCGCCACCCACGTAGGTGGTAAAGGGGTCACCGCTGCCCTGCAGGCGCCCAGAGGTGAAGGCGGGGTGCACGCAAATGCAGTACATGTTGAAAACAGCGTTCAAGAAGGTTAACGCGCCCACCAAGTAGCCTGGCCACTGTTGCAAGGAGAGTGCCATGGTTCCAGAGCTGTGCGTATAAGGCTGGGTGTGTACAGCAAACAGAAGCAGTCTGCGTTTCTGAACTCACAAAATGATAAAGATTGCACGCCCCCAGTAGCTGAAAAGAAAGCCACACTGTGCGCGCACACAAGCTTGCAGATTTTGTAGATGACATTCAACCACCATCATAATCAAGCCGAACGCTGTCACGTATGCAGAGATAGTAAATGTAGAGAAATTCAGATTCACCGCGCCCGTGATGAGCAACAAAATGGCCATTGTAATCAAAGCTGCGCCATTCAGCATATTCACTGCCCGGAGTGTATTCAGCATACCAGAATCGCTCCAGTTCTTCACATCACAGCATTTGCTGGCAGGGGCGCCAGTTGCTCTGGAAAAAAGAGACGAGCAGTGCGGAATCAGCGAAGCAGCTCGCAACTGATAGCTGCTCACGGTGCAGCTGCTGGAGCAGCCGTTCCTCCAGCAGCTGGTGCAGTTGCACCCCCAGTGGCAGAAGGGGTGGGGCTGGTGAATGGGTTGTCTTCTGGTGCAGACATTGTGGTCGAATCTACCTCCGCAGTAATTTCTGAGATTTCTCCTCAAGCAAGGCTCACTTTTCAACACAGTGCTTGTCTGTTGTTCGTCTCGATTTCAGGACGGAACCCAATCATGTAGCAAACAGCGAATGAAGTTTGATCTGCACACGGCTGAGGGCTGCTCAGCCCAGCAGCTGCATGCCCTCACATTCATTCAGCGATTGCCCCCCGCAAAAACCCTGCCAGTGCAATTGGGTGTCCAAACCACACCATTCCCATGCACTAGGCAACAGAGCTGCAGATTGGGCTCTGAAAGCAAAAGATTTCATTTGCTATATCATGTTTGGTTGCGATTGCTGCGTGGTAATCGTCACAACTTGCTTGCCTTCAATCCGGGACATTCTCTTCCGCCATGATTGCTGGAATTGCTCGTCGTGCAGCCGGTGCTGCTGCTCTGGCTGCTCGTAAGCCTGTTGCATTCATGCAGTTCCGATCCATGAGTGCTGCCACCGAGGTACGGTTTGTCGTGTGTGCTGCGGCTGATTGCCGCCACGAGGAGGTTTTGTGCCTCGTCTGCCCACCTCACTGTGTGCACCGTTCAGATGACCGTCCGTGAGGCACTGAATTCTGCAATCGATGAGGAGATGGAGAGGGATGACACTGTTGTGCTGATGGGTGAGTGTAGCTTGCATTTATGCTCCTTGTTTGTGAAGCCTGTTGGGGAACTGCACATTTTCCTTGTCGGCTGCATGCCAGTGGTGCGCTCCCGAACTTGGCACTGAGCAGTGGGGTGACGCCTTCTTTCTGCAGGAGAGGAAGTTGCCCAGTACCAAGGTGCATACAAGGTGCGTATGTTAGGCTTGAATGGGAATCGGGCCCGACGCATGCGTGGCTGCCGAATTCATTTCGAAGATGCGGCAGCAACAGAAACTGCCCGTCTGATCGAGACACTTCCATTGGCGTCTCACAAAGAAATTTTATATCTGTATGATTTATGGTGTCAAGTGGGGCTTTCCTCTTCGCAGGTGTCCAAAGGGCTGTGGCAAAAGTGGGGATCTGAGCGTGTCATTGACACTCCAATTACCGAAATGGGTACGTCTTGGCTCATCAGCTCTGAACAACGGGCTGAGCGGATGATGCCTTTCAACAACTGCACGTTTGCTATTCGCAGGGTTTGCTGGCCTTGGTGTTGGTGCTGCCATGAACGGTCTGCGACCCATCATTGAGTTCATGACTTTCAACTTCTCCCTGCAAGCCATTGACCAAATCGTCAACTCTGGCGCAAAGCAGCTGTACATGTCTGCAGGCGACATTAACGTCCCAATTGTGTTCCGTGGCCCTAACGGAGCCGCCGCCGGTGTGGCAGCACAGCACTCACAGTGCTTCGGGGCCTGGTACTCAAGCGTGCCCGGCCTCAAGGTGGTTGCGCCATACTCTGCTGAGGACTACCGTGGCCTCATGAAGGCTGCCATCCGCGACCCCAACCCAGTGGTGTTCCTGGAACACGAGCTCATGTACGGCGTGTCCATGCCCATGTCTGCTGAAGCCATGGACAAAGACTTCACCATCCCCTTTGGAAAAGCCAAGGTGGAGCGTGAAGGCACTGACGTCACACTGGTAGCCTTCTCCCGCCCTGTGCTCAAGTGCCTTGAGGCAGCAGAGAAGCTGGCCGAGCATGGCGTGTCCGCGGAGGTGATCAACCTGCGGTCACTTCGCCCCCTGGACCGGGACACCATCATCGCTAGCGTGAAGAAGACGGGGCGGCTCGTATCAGTGGAGGATGGTTGGCCTCAATCTGGTGTTGGTGCTGAGATTGGCGCCATGATCATGGAGAGTGAAGCGTTTGACTATCTGGATGCGCCATTTGAGCGCGTCACTGGCGCCGATGTGCCCATGGCATATGCTGCAAACTTGGAGCAGATGTCTCTGCCCCAGCCGGATGACATCGTGGCCACTGTGCTGCGTGCAGTGGCACGCAAGCTGTAAGCGTCTTTTGGCAGACTTGAATGCAATACCTTCATGAGCTTCAGTCAAGTCTCCACCTCACATTGCCTCCCTGCAGCTGCCGCCCTGCCCAAGACCCTTGCAATTGTTCCCCCTTGTCACACACGCACACACCTTGCAAGCCTTCTTCTGCTCAGGGAACCTTCCTGTGGGTGCGTTCCAAGTGTTTGCTGATTCAGGTGAAGGGGTGCAGATATTGACTGGGACGCTGTGCCAGAAGCCCATGCAGAGAGTGAGGAGGCCCCCTTGAGGTGCTGGGCGACAGCACCATAGGCAGGACCTGTACAGACAGTCTGGCTACAGCGATTGCCGATACGGCCATGCAAAACAAACTTGTTGTTTGGAAATCAAAGTGCACAGTGAACGTGAATATCACTGTCAGAACTTTGCTTGTCGTTTCCACGTCCTGTGCAGCACACAGTTTGTCTGCCTGGCATTTCGAAGCCATGGCCAATGAAGTCAAACTATATGTTTATGATCTTTCTATGGGGGCAGCCAAGAGCTTGAGCACTGCTTTAATTGGAAAGCAAATAGGTAAGCGCAATATGTCATATCCCATCATTCCGAGGAACTTCCGCTGGATGCGCTTTTCACTCAATCTGACTCGATCGCCCCAGATGGAATTTGGCACACCGGAGTCAGCGTGTTTGGTCTCGAGTATTTTTTTGGGGGTGGAATCCAAGCCCTGCCCCATTCGCAAGTTGTAAGTCTTTGAGCATGCTTGAGGACAGAGTTCGCTGGGAAACGTAGTTTGTGCAGGTAACTCATTTTAGGCTGCAACCAGTCGAGACTGTGGCGCTGGGAACAACCGCCAAAACATCAGCCGAGTTGGTGACTTTCTTGCAGTCTATAAGGTACGAATTGTACTGACCTGCAAATTGGGAACTGCGGCGGAGCTGATAGGGCCACGGAAGCGCGCAGCGAATTCCAGAAAGCTGCTCCCTCGAGACTCAAGCAAGCCATTCATCACTTTCGCCTGTGTCTGCAGATCCAAGTACACTCACCAAACTTACGGTGAGTTTTTCAATTTTTCTTTCTGCAGTCATCACATCAAGTAGCCACATGTGTGCATGCACTCATGTCAAAGGCACATACACACACAGCGCTCATCATGCATGCACCTATTTCTGCACAGATTTGTTCCATAACAATTGCAATAACTTTTCTGATGAGGTTTCGCACTTTCTGCTGGGCAAAGGAATCCCCAAGCACATCACAGGGCTTCCGGCGGAAGTTCTTTCTACCCCTTTAGGGCAAAGTTTGAAGCCAATGATTGAAGGAATGCAGGCGAACATGTATGCAGAGGCTGCAAGTAACGATCCTTTCACTGCGCGTGCTGCAGCTGCACCCACTCCACCGGCTGTCAGTGCAATTGTGTGTGACGGCGATGTGTGCACTCGAATGTCCGCTCCAACAGCAGCCGATGGCGCCCAATTGCTGCAAGAAAAGCTTTGCGAGCCGCTGGAAAATGCGTATGTCGCAGACATCAAACCATTTGTCACCCGTATCATTGATGCATCCAACAAGCTGGCAGCTGTGCCTAGTCTTGCAGAGCATGCCTTGTCCAGCGAGGAGATTAGCAACCTCAAGGCTGGAGCTGCCAGCTTGGCTGGCTTGCAAAACAGCGATCACGACTCCAAAACTCAACCAGTGCCACAGACTGTGGATTGGCTTGCCTGGTATGCCCTCATTGCACGGGTGCATACCGACGATGCGTGGCCAGACCGTGCCAAGATCTGCACGCTGTTTCTCCTGAGAGCTGCAGCAGCGCGCCCCTGCGCCGCTGGCTTCTACACACTGCTGGCCACCGAGTGCCCACGGGCTGCACAAGCTGCTCAATCCATGGGCCTTGCTTTCACTGACGGGCAGAGCGCCCTGCGGGGTGTGCTTCACAACTCCCTGGCCAAGATCCCTGAGCCTGGAGCCGGGGGGATGTCTGCGTGTGCGTGGATGCACGCGGGCACAGCCCTGGCATTTGCGGGGAACTTGCTGGTGCACAAAGTATCACGACCCACCATGCTGGACCCTGACACCATGCAGACGGTCGTGAACGCTGCAGTTAGTGTCCTTCTGCGCAAGGGACCTGACGGAGGTGAGGACGCCCTGCGCACCGCCTGTCCCAACCGGGCCTCCACGTGCAGCATGGTGGACTGTGTGCTGTTGACTGCTGCTGGTGTGCTGCACAACTACGCCTTGGCGCTGTTCCCCGGCGCACTGGCAAGCGAAGACCTGAGTGATGTGACGACCACGCTCCTGGTGAGGTCGTTTGACGCTGCAGTGGGACAGCAGTCGGGGCGTGTGGCGACCCGTGTGTTCTCTGCCATCTCTCACCTGCTCTCGCGACAAGGCACGCAGGCTGTTGAGCTCGCGGTCAGCTTGGAGCTGTCCGATATTTTGGCCGGCGAGGTGTCGCGGTGGGCTGAGCTGTTTGCGGCTGGCGCCACCCCAGGCAAGAAGCTGTCCTGCCACGTTCGAAATGCTGCTGCTTTGTCGGCGCATGCTATGTCCCTCTTGACTGTGTAGGCGGGGGCATTGTGTTCGGCCGTGTAATGTCCGGCCGCGTGAATCGTGGGGACAGTTTGTTTGCTTCGGTGGCGTGGCCACGCTGGGCTTTGTGTGCAGCCTAGCGCCTGGTGTATGCTGTCTGTTGTAACGAGCAGCAGTGCAATGAGCGTTTGTTATTTCTTGAATGTACTGAGACAGCAGTCCATTGTCAGGCTCCTCCATGCGTGGGTGGGGGCTGTCCAGACCCAGCACGAACCTGACGCACAAAATGCTTTGCCTGGTTATGCCAAATCCACCCTTGGCTGGATCAAATAGGGTCTGAGAATTCTATAGCGGATGTTGGTGAGATTCAGGGGCTTGTAAACCGCCGAGGCGACACAGTTTGGTTGAATCAAGAATAGGGGCCCCTCGTCTGCCGATGGCCAGAAAGGGGCAAGACTAGGCCTCTTCATGCTCATCATGCTACTGCACAATACGAACAATAACCTCAACGTTAAATATATTTCCAGTGTTTTTCTACAGCTCAGCTCTATCGCAACAGAAGCCACTTCGAAGAAAATGTTGTACATCATTGGCCTTGGGCTTGGTGATGCTGATGATGTGACAGTCAAGGGCGCAGCTGCAATCCAGAAGAGCTCAAAGGTGTTCCTTGAGATGTATACTGCAATTCTTGGTGTGGATAACGATGCTTTGGTTCGTTTTGCTGTACTGCAGACTCAAGGATTTTCCTTGTCATTTTCCGCATTTCACAGGCTAAAAAGTACGGCAAAGAGCTGATCATTGCCGACCGTGAAATGGTGGAATCTAACTCTGATGCAATCTTGGAGCCTGCTAGAACCGAGGATGTTTCTTTCCTGGTCGTTGGTGACTCTCTGTGGTAAGCGTGAGACAATTTCCCAGCATGCCAATCCCTCGCATCACAGCCTTATCTGCACAGTGCAACCACACACATGGACCTATTCACGCGTGCACGCGAAATGGGCATCAAGGTTCAAATTATTCACAATGCCAGCATCATGAATGCATGCGCTGCTTGCGGTCTGCAGCTGTATGCTTTTGGTCAGACCATCAGCATCCCTTTCTACAATGAGGACTGGCGTCCGGACAGCTTCTACCACAAGATGAAATTCAACCTTAGTGGCGGTTTGCACACGTTGTGTCTGCTTGGTGCGTATTTGCATACATGTGCTGATGCTTCAATGGCACTTCACGTCCAAGGCTCTGCTTGCAGACATCAAGGTGCGCGAGCCAGACTTCAAAGCATTGCTCAAAGGACGCAAGGCATACTTGCCACCCCGATACATGACCATCAACACAGCCATAGAGCAGCTGCTGGAGTGCGAGGAGGCACTGGCTGCGAAGGGGGAAGGCGGCTGTACGTACCCCCCGCTTACACCCCTCTGTATTGCACACACACCACCAAACATTTATCTGCACAGGCATCAGCACAGAGAGCAAGTGCTTTGGGGTGGCTCGCGTGGGCCAGGATGACCAGGTCATCGTTAGCGGCACGATGGAGGAGCTGCGCACAGTGGACTTTGGACCCCCCCTGCACTCCCTTGTGGTGGCTGGAGAGATGCACGACATGGAGAACACGATGTATGACTACTACCATGTCAGCAAAGTGCAGCCTGCCCAGCTTGCGGCGGCCGGGGCGGCTGCCGGAGACAGCGGCTCAGACTCTGACGAGCCCGACTTTTATGCATGAAGTGACTGGTCACGAAGAACGAAGATGCAGCCAGGCACATGAGCTTGTCATGTGCAATGCTACAGCATATTCAACTTCTGGCACCCAACCTTGTGATTCAGTGACAAGACAGGGCCAGCACCTGCACTGATGAGCTGCCTCTCTCGGTCACAAGGGGGAGTGAGCCTTCAAGGGGTGCTCCCCCACCACCACTGTCTGCTCCCTCGAGAAAAGAACAATATATGCAAATGTACTGTCTTGATTTTGCTGTCAGTCTGTATTGCAGCAGTAACCTGCCACTAGTACTACTCTCAGCAAACCCTCAGGTGCGCTGCTTTTTGAGCCGGGTGCATTCTCACAACCCAGAAAGTCTATCAACATGGCCACAGCTGGTGCGTAAATTGAGCAATGGTTACTGTGATTGTACCTTTTTTGATTTGTTTGTCTGCGCAGGTGACACTCCAGTGCAAAGTGTGTATTGAGGCGCATGCTGTGTGAAGCACCGCATAACCTTCGAATCCTTTGCGCAGATAGCATTGCGCTGGCCATTCGCCCGTATGCAGCCGGCGGCATGGCTGCTTGCTTTGCACAGCTTTCGGTGCAGCCTGCGGGTGAGAACCAAGCAAGGGATTTGTTCTAGTCGAGCGGCGTGGTGGAGCAGAACTTTTCGTCTGCAGACACAATGAAAACTCGTATTCAAATCAGTGGCAGAAGCTTTGTGGACCTTGCAAAGGCCACATATGCTGAAGCAGGCGTGGCTGGGTTCTACCATGGGTATGCAGCAGCTGCACCTGCGCAGCCAGTGCGCACCAACCACCCAAGATTCTTTGCAGACTTTCCGCAGCAGTTGGTCGCCAAGCTGTTTACGGCACTGCGCGCTTGGGCCTGCACAGAACCTTCAGCAACAAGATGATTGAAGCACAAGGGGGCGGTCAACTTCCGGCATACAAGAGTATCCTGAGCAGCATGGCATCAGGAGCCATCGGCAGCATCATTGGCAACCCATTTGATCTGTCTTTAGTGCGCATGCAAACTGATGCCACCCGACCCCCTGACCAGCGCCGCAACTACAAGAACGTCTTTGATGCTATTACACGTGTCGTTCGTGAAGAGGGTGTCTTGCGCCTGTGGCGAGGAAGCGCACCGACTGTCGTGAGGTACGCAATTTCCCGGCCTTCTCGCTGGCTACTAGTTGTCTCACACATGTCTACAATTGCAGAGCAATGGCTGTCAATGTTGGTATGATGGCTTCATATGATCAGATCAAGTACATGATTGTGAAAGCTCGCGGCCAGGATGACTTCATGACCCGCGTCGTGTGCGCTGGCATTGCCGGCTTTGCTTGTGCCTGGACCTCTCTGCCCTTCGACCGCATCAAGACCACCATGCAGGACATGACCCCCGACAAGAATGTGAGTCATTTAACTGCATGTATCCCGCAGCTGTGTGGCACTGACGCTGCGTTTGCAGGGCAAGCTGCCATACAAGAACATTGTGGACTGCGGGCGACAGCTCATTGTTAAGGATGGCCTTCTGCAAATGTGGCGCGGCTACTTCACCTATGCAGGCCGCTGTGCACCCCACGCTATGATCTGCCTGCTGACCATGGACACATTTGTCAGCATTTTCAACAAGGCTACTGGCCTGAAGTAAACACAGCATCTGCACACACAGGCTTGTCGCTGTCCACTGGCAAGCAGTGGGTTCAGCTGCAGACTTGTGCAACAATATATTGCGCTTAAATTCTCGACTGGATCTTCACCCCCCTCCTGCTGTTTTGTGCTTGAGGTGGGGGGGGCATGCGGTACAGTTGACTGGTGGAGGAGAAGCGGGCAAACGAATGACACTCACACCCGCTCAACCTTTCCAGTTTCATGCAGGCTTGTCCGAAGCTGCAAAGCAAAGTGAGGGCTGGGAGTTGGGATTTTCCTCGCCGAGGGCAGTGCTCAGATTTGAACAGCGCTGTCTCCGTGACCCCCCCAATATTGAATTCTTGCATCATAGGGAGAGGCGCAATCAGAGAGGATGCCGTCTCTTCCGCAGCTCTGCAATTGTAAACATAACGCAAATATGTGGGTCATTTATGTGGAAAGTTGAAGCTCAAACACCCATACCTGGCAGACATCGCCCTTCCTCACGAAATGTTTGCTGCTTCCGTCGCAGCTGTGTCAACAGAGAGGCTTCGCAAAGCTGCTTGTGATGGCAGCTTGGACCAGCTACTAATTGGAAGCATTTTGGAAGCGAATCCAGGTGCTCCACCAGCCGCAATCTTCGAAGCGCTAGAGTCATCTGAATCTCACATTTGCGGGAAAGTGTTTGAAGACGGAGATGTCATCTACCAGTGCAAAGACTGCGGTTTCGACAAAACGTGAGATACAGCTTGAAGAGGATTGTACTCGCAGAACAGAATGTGTTTTGTTGCAGCTGCGTGATATGCCACGACTGCTTTGAGGAGTCCAACCACGAAGGCCACGAGGTGACGTGTTACCAAACACGAGGAATGGGAGGCACTTGCGATTGTGGCGATGCAGAGGCTTGGGCAGGTGAGACAATTTATGTGTGCCATGATATCGTTTGAACCTTCTCTGTCCCTCATGCTTGTACCGAGCATGAACGCAACTGGACGGCGTGTTGAGCACTGTTTTTCTCTTTCCGCAGCCGATGGCAGCTGCCACAGGCACGGTGAACACGCAACGGCTGGCCAAGACGACGCAGATGCATATGCCAAGTTTCCGCCTGACCTAAAGGATCATTTTTCTTCCATTCTTGGAGCAGCAGTGCACTTCATTTGTCACGCTGCTGCGCACTCGGTGGCTGCTCACAACTCCGAGCGGCTGCAGACAAGTCTTTCAGCAGATACACTGGTGGATGTTGTCATCCATAACGACGATGTGCATACATATGATGAGGTGATTGGTGCTTTCCGGCAAATCGGAGGGCACGGTCAATCGGCTGCGTTCCAATTGACCCAAGCGGTGGATGACGCTGGGCACTCAGTGTTGCTTCAGCGCACCATGCAAGGCCTCACCATCCCAACCGCATCGGGCGTATCCACTCTCCAAGCTCTTCGTGCATCTGGGCTTTTGTACAGTCTGGAGACCGCAGAAGTGTCTTCCGTCCTCAACGACGCCCATGCCGTTTGTGAGTGGCTGCGGGCAGTCTCCCAGTCCTCCAGGGCAGCCCGCCTCATCACCATTGACGCCTTGACGGGGATGGACGTATCACTGCTCATGCAAGCGGCTCGTGCCCGTGATGTGCCGGCGCCTTCTGCATCGCCTGCGATTTCGTCCTGGACCGGGGCTAGCTCAGCTAATGGGGGGCAACAGGCTCAGCCAATTCATGCGACCCCTATGCAGCTGCTGCTGCACTGCGGGCCATGGCAGCGACAAGGCACTGTCGAAGCCCTTCATGCACTCTTCACAGATGCCATCCGCGAGTCCTGCTTCCGTGATGGATTCGGCTGGGCGCTGCTGACTGAGTATCCCAGCCTCAGCCGCCTGTTCGCGCAAGGCGTGGGCACATCGGAACACACTGTGTTGGACTATGCAGTGCAAATCTTGACTGTTCCGTCCTTTGTGCGGCGCTGCGTACCGTTGGCAGTAGCAGAAGCCATTCTGTCCGACCAGCCCATGGGGGGTGAGCTTGCTAATGAGGGGCCCCTTGTACCGCTGGCGCGCTCACTGGGCGACGCCCTAGCCCATGCATGCAATCTGTCTCTGCCAAAGCTGTATGAGTCATCTGGCTTTCTGCGTGCCAACCAGGCCCGTGAGACAGCAACCATAGGGGCCGCTGAGCTGGGGCCAGCCGGGGCCCCTCACCGCTTCGAAGCGGACATCTCAGGGCGTGCACTCGACAGCCAAGACCGCGTGCTGGTGTACAACCGCTATCAAGTCACTGGGCGTATCCTGGATTATGTCTCCCGCATCCCTGGGGTGGCAGCGGTGACTCTGGCCCAGCCGGGCATGTGGAGAGCTGTGCTGCGAGCTGCAGCTGCAGTGTCTGACAGCGGCCCGCACTGGCATAAGAAAGGAGACCACGTGGGACACGATGGGCAAAACTGGGTGCAGGAGTTCAACGCATCCATCTCCACGTCTTCTCTGCTCAACGGCGTGCTGTTTGATGCAGTGGTGCCAGCCGCACACGCGTACGGCGAGCGACTTGATGTGGCCAGAGGCGTGACGCCCTCGCCCCCCAGGCCAGCCACAGTCGATGCAATGCTGAGCCAAGGGGCATGGGGCACTGCAGGCCTGTCCTTGCAGCAGTGGCAGGGTGCGTTTCGTGGCGTGCTGGATGCTCACGCCAAGCGACGCGCTGCGTTGCTGCCCCCAGCCCCAGCCTCCGCGGCACTTGTGCCGGGCGACCCCGCTGCGCACCGTGCATGCGCCATTGCACTGTTAGCACATGGGCAGCCGCCATTCTCCATGCCTGTGGATATTGACTGCGGTATGCGCGGCAGCATGCCTCTGACCGCCCACAACAGCGCCTCGTCATTCCATGGCCTGCTGCCTCGCCTGGCAGGTATGCTGTCCACGGCACTCAGCACGCGGCTGCCTGCCATGCTTCCACGTTCACCATTCACAGCTTCGCTCAAGGTGCAGGAAAGTGGCGACGCAGACCAAGTAGCTGCTGCGCTGGGCGCTGTGGTGTTGGATGTGCCGGGCATCGTGGCTGAGGCTGCAGGGGAGGTAGCAGCAGCGCTGTCTGCCGATGAACACAAGGTCCCTGGGGTAGCTGTGTTGAATTTGCTCATGGACGGCCCTTTGAACACCCTGGCTTTGGCTGGCGCCGTGCGGGCTGGGCTGTGGAAGCGAAACGGGCACTCCATGGAAACGGAGCTGATGAACTACGCGGAGCCGCCGCTATGCGGCAACATGCAAGATGCCGATTTACACACTGTGTCGTTGGCAATGGCTGCAAAGGTGGCAGCTGTGGAGTCGAGTGACCTGTCTGCCACTCAGTGCAGCCTGGACTCGTCGATTGCGCGTCTCTTGAAGGCGTTTGACGTGTGGAGCACCCTGCTTCACCCAGCCGCTCGCCTTGCCACTGCTGTACCAGGTGTCTTCCTGCCCCGCCCCAATGTGTACCTGCTTGAGGCAGCCCTCGCCCGCGCAGAGGAGGCCCTGCGAGTCCTGGTGCAGCTGACCACAGAGCTGCCCTTCCGTGCTGCGCCGGCAGTGTCGCAACGCGCGCCCATCAATGTGGATGCCTTTGCAGAGGCCTCCACTCGGCACAGCGTCGCTCGTGAAGTGGTGCATTTCTTAATGCGAGGCCCGGCCGCCCGCAGTGCCGTCGCGAAGGCTCTCTCCATGTACAAAACACGCGGAGCGGGGCGGGTGGACGATGACTTGCTGACCGATGCACTGCGTGATGTGGCTGACTTTAGAGAAGGCACCGGCATGGATGCCGGCAAGTACGCCTTGAAAAAGGAGGTCATGCAGGGCATGTACGATCCCTGCTTCCTGCACTTATCACCTGAGAGCCACACCCTGGCCAAGGATGCCTGGCGGGAGGGCCGTGAGGGCTCCCTGGATAGCAAGTTTGCCAAGGTGCCCTTTGCCACCAGTGCCATTAAGTCCAAGTATATCAAGGCCGCCATGTCCGCTGCCCGCCCCATGGTGGCTTGCCCGGCTATCCCTGCTCCCGGCTTCATCAGGGCCCTGGCGATGCTCTTCTCCCCAGCGCTGCTGCGCGTGGTGCAGGTGGCCTTGCACGCAGCTGTGACCGCCTCTGCGCAGAGCAGCGCCATTTTGGCGCTGCGGAAGGCGGTGCAGCCTGCCAGCGGGTGGACGGACAAGGACCTGCCGCACAGCGATGCAAGCAAGGTGCTGAGCAGCCAAGGCCTGTTGCAGCTGTGCCTGCAGCTGCTCACCAATGCCCTGCACGTTGCTGAGCTGTGGCGCCAGGGTCATGCTGGCTTGCATGCCGCCGCTGCTGCGCACATGCCACAGTTTGGCCCAATGGTGCAGTGGTGGCTTGAAGCCATCGCGCGCCCCGAGTCGCCCAGCTGTGTACACACGACTGTGCCAGACATGGGACTGCCGCTGCCCCCAGATGGCGTCTTCGGGCGCCCAGCCACCGCTGTAGCTGTCTTCGCCGAGGCTTCGGGACAGCTGCTGGGGGAGTATAGCCAGCGCCCCTCCAATGCACAGATGGTGGCTTGGGTGCTGCATGCCGGCACAAGCGAGGCGCCTACGACTCTGAACTCTGTGGGCTGGGACCCTCAATTCTTTGCCTGCTTCACCTCCTCTCCTGCTTTGCTCAAGGCCGCCTCGGAGGCGGAGACGGAGACGGTGACAGAGCCAGAGTCGGATGAAGAAGTGACCGTTGCACAAGATACAGCCACGGCAGCAAAGGCTGCATACGAGCACGTGACGGGCTGTATGGACAGCGTTGTGTCCAACCTTGCCCTGCTCTGGCGTGGCGATGTCTCGGACTCAGCTGCCTCTGGGTCTGGCGCCGCTGCTGGACTGGCGGAGCCATCACCCCTTGTACGAGAAAGTGCAGCCTGGTGCTTGTCTGCCCTGCAGCTCCATGAGCCCATTGCTGCAGCTGTGCAAGCCGCCAGTGGCCTGGCAGCAGCCTTGCAAGCAGAAGCTGCTGCCGCTGCATCTGCAGAGGCAGACGGCGAGAGCACACCTGGCGACAAGAAGGCCAAGTCTGCCAAGAAAGCAAAGAAGGGGAAGAAAGGCAAGGACGCGCAGCTGAAGGCTATGCAGCGCCTCAAGTCGCAACAAGCCTCCTTCCTCGGGGAGCTGTCGGGGGACGAATCTGACGCCTCAGCAGAGGGCGGCACCGGCCTCGGCAGCGCACTGCTGCCCACACTAGCAGAACCCAGCGCAGCATTGCAGGCGGCACTGCACTCTGCTGGTGTAGTCGGCTGGAACGACGAGCAGCAGGCCGCTGTGGAGTTTTATGCAGACAGCGTGCCTCGAGGGGCCCTGGACAACACAAGTGCCGCAGTGGCACACGACGACGAGGAGCTGGCCAGAGAGCTACACAGCACCTGTCTTGCCCCCATGGAAGACAGCAGCAGCACCGATGCTGCAGCTGTACGCCCCCTTGTGTCGCTGGCACTTGCTGTGCAGTGGAGGCGCAAACGAGTACAGCGCCTGGGGCACGTTGGGGCGTTGGCGGCGCTGATGGCTGAGGATGAGGACCTCAGTGCGCTGCCTGCTGCAGCAGCTGTGCCTGCAGGACACAATGCGCTGCCTCGCCTGGCCGAAGTGGAGCAGGCTCTGGGGAAGCCTGACCAAGTTCTTGCCGCATGTGGCCTAGCCCCAGATGGCTCCGTGCTCCCAACAGTGGAGCACGGTGCAGTGTGTATCCTGTGCAGAGACACACAAGTGGAAGACCCGCTGCTCTTCTTGTCCCTTGTCACGCCGCCTGGCCTGTACTTCCCGTCTTTGCTGCGCAGCGGCTGCGGCTTGCAGCAGGACGTTGCCTCAGCTGTGCGTGCGCTGCTCGGACCAGACACCCCTGAACTGCAGCAGCTGGTGCCGCCATCGGGCACACACTACGCCGTGACCAGGGGACTGGCCATGGCTGCACGCGGTGATGATGTACAAGGGACGTGGCTTGAGCTGCTGCAAAGCAGTCAAGGCGCTGATGCACCCAAGCTGGGTGACGCGCCGCTGATGTGGCTGCAAACGGCCAAGGAGTGGCTTGCAGCCAAGCAACTTGCACTGGCTGACCTGCTCCCAGCTGAGCAGCAGCAGCACGCAGAGCAGCTGTTGGCTTCAGCTGCAGCGAAGCGCAGCATGTTGCTGGGCACAGTCCTGCCTGGCGACAGCTCTTCTCAGCACATGCGGCTTCTGTGCACTGGGCGTGCCAGGACGCCCAGTGCCAGGCCATCGGCAGCAGTGCCACCCCAAGCAGAGACTGTGGATGACTTAGATGCGGCACTGGCTGAGACCTTGGAGGCCACAACAGGACAGGATGCAGCAGCGGCGGTGGACGGCAAGTCTGACGACAGTCAAGGCGAGTCTGTCGACGAGGACAGCAAGTCAGCTGAATTAGATGGAGACAGCGACAGTGAAGATGATGAAGATTCAGGGGGTGTACCTGGTGGCCCTCCTGATGGCGTCAGCATGGCGGTGTGGTCCGCTGTGCAGCAAATCATTGGCTCCGGCAACGCCCAGCTGCTGGCCATGCTGCAGGGCATGCCCACCGCCATGGTGGCACAAATGCTGGCCAGCAGTGGGGCTCTCCCTGCGGGGGTGTCTGTGACCGAGCTCACTCTACGCCTTGAGACAGCACTGGCCCAAGCGACAGCCGGCAATGGCGACGCCGCCGACAATGTGCACGCTGGCGAGGACAGCGATGATGAGGACGAGGCCAGTGGCCTGGAGATGAACATTAGCCAAGCAGACCGCCGGGCCCGAGCCAGCAAAGCAGTGCGCAATGCCCTCACAGCTGACAGGCTGGTGGCTTTTTCTAGCCTGGCCGCGAGGGGGGCCCTCTCGGCGCGTGCTGGGGCTGCGGGGGGGGCCTCAGGCACTATGCGGGCGTCGTTCACAGGCACCTGCATGCACAGCGGCTGCGCCCAAAAATTCCTCGAGAAGGGCCATGACTCCAATTTCGCACGCACCCAGGCTGCCAACATCCTGCAGACGGAGGCTGGAGAGTTTCAATGCCCCCTATCCCAGGACCTGTGCAACTCCATGCTCCCTCGGTCATTTGGGGCTTCAAACAGCGCAACTGTGTGCCCCCCCGACTCCTGGTGGCCTGTGGAAGTCATGTGCGACAATGAAGCCATTCGCGCCGTGCTCAGCTGGGAACAAAACGTGTTCATGCCAGCCCTTGCGGCTGCCGCTGCAGCTGTTAGCCCCTCAGCGAGCACCTCGCAGGCACAGGCAGGGCAGTTGCACACTGCACTGGCGGCGTGTGACCAGCCATTTGCACTCTTGAGTGTGCCTGACTTCCGCAGTGCCACTGCTGCTGTGGCCTGCAGCCTTGTGGCTGCCCTGGGCAAGGAGACTGCAGCCGAGGTGGTGGCGGGGATGTCCTTGGCCTCCTTTGCCCACGGCTCCACACGCCTCCCTCGCCACGTGCGTCTGCTGGATGCGCTGCAGACGGCCATGCATGCCGCAAAGCATGCCCCAGCAGCCGATCTGTCTGCACATTATGCAGCGCAGCTGCCCCCGGCAGATGTGCTGGCCGAGGTGGAGACCACAGTGCTGTGCCATTCATTCACCGTGGCCACACAGGGCAGCCGCGCCTCTCTGGCCCAAGCAAGCCTACGCATCAACGCCACTGAGCGCCAGGCGCAGCTGCTGGCTGAGGCTGCGGGCAGCACTTGGGAGGCACTGAAGGCCACGCCTGCACCAGACATGTCCCAGGAGCTGAAAAGCGCCGTGGCTGAGAAGCATGCCAAGGATGAGTGGGTCGCCCTCATGCGTGCTGCTGACGAGCAGGCAGTCCACGAGCTGAACTCTGCCCGTGGCTTTGTTGTGGCTTGCGTGGATGCCTTGGAAAACGTTGAAATGACACAAGCCCGGCGCAAACGGCACTGGCAAGCCGCGTTGTTGCTGGCTCAGGAAGCGGGGCTGACAGACCAAGCCCCAGCCGACGCCGTTGTGGTTCCTGCTGGAACTGCCTCCACTGGCTCTGATGCCCGGGACGAAGTCGCTGGCTTGAAGCGGCCACGACAAGACAGCGCACAGGGCAACCCCCCTGCCCGCACCCCTGTGATCATCCAGAGCTGTAGCGGCATGTACATGGGCCTGGTGCCGCCCCAGACCATGGGCGCACCAAGCACTCCCCGCGAAGACGCGCCCATGTACATTCGAGCTCCACTGCACCAGCTTTCCCGACTCACGTCTGTGCTACGGGTGCTGGCTGTGGCGGTGGCCGACAGCCTCGTCTTCACCACAGCGCTCCCGGCACCCTTCTCAATGCTGAAGGAGGTGTACGAGGCGGAAGCTGCAGCAGCAGCAGCAAGTGACCTGTGGGCCCTGCTGTCCGCAAGTGGGCCCACGGCCCCGCTGCCCGGCACCCCTGCCCAACTGCAGCTGGCTGGCAGCAAGTCAAGCACAGCATCTGTGTCAGTGGCCACCACCCTTCAAAATGGGACATTTGCGCAGGCAGGAGATGTGCCTTTGTCCCCCCAGCCAGCTGCCAGTGTGGCTGGGCGCACCCAATCTGCTTGGGCATCATTGCTGAGCACTGCCCGGCGGCTCGTCACCATGGGGTGCCGAAACGACAGCGCGGTGCTGGTAGCGCCCTTGTCTGCTCTCCTGCAAGGCACCCCTGCTGTGCGTGTCGGCCCAGCTTTGCAGGCGTGGGCTGGCTTCCTGTCCAGCTGTGGCCTCAGTATGTCTGACATGCAGCTGACAACTCAAGGGCCCCCCATACACCCCTGGCTGGTGGGCGTGCCCTCGGCATACAAAGCTGCATCCACAGGTGGGGAGCACCAGCCACGTGGCATGGCTGCAGCTCTGCTGGTTCTGCCGCTTGAGCTGATTAAGTTCCTCATGCCCCATGCATGTGACGACGAGGGCTACTGGTCGTATGACGAGGGGTGCACTCTGCGTGGGGAGGGCCCCCTGGCTGCAGGCATGCCTGTGCGCCTTGCAGACATGAACCCCTGTCGAGTATTGCTGCTTGTGGCGGCAGTGTCCACTCGCTGGGAAGATGTGCGCTGCGCGGCGGCCCAGCTGATGGTGAGCTGCGCTGTGCAGGCTGCTCTTTCCCTCAGGGACGCCGCGGGGGGTGCAAGCAGCTGCAACTGCAGCACACTCGAGTTCTACCAGTTCGCTTCTGCGTTTTTGCGGGCAGCTGCGCCGGTGGATGTGCGGGCTGATGCTGCTGCAGCAGTGCTGCGAGGCACGGCAGACGTCATTGAGCGTGCCCTGTGCCCCCAGCTGCTGGCAGTGCATGAGGTACTGCACGGCGCTGTGCACGACAGCGACCACTACGTGCAGGTGTGGGCCGCCACATACCTGGATGCGAGTCTGCGGGATGTCTGGGTAGGCTCCCCCGCCCCCCCCCACCAGCCCCTGCAGACCCCCCCCCGCCTGCTCCAGTGGCGGGGCGCTGCCACCCCTCAGCGCCTCAAGGCGCTGCTGCACTGCACCGCGTTGTACGCTGAGCGTGACGATGTGGCCCTGGATGCAGTGCTGCTGCGCTCACAAGCAGACTCTGATTTCTTAACGTCTGTGGCGCCAGCACACCTGGTGCCGTTGCTGCAGCTGGCCGTGTCACAGCAACCGGCAGCCAGCCTGCTGAGCAGCGCCAGGCAGGCCACACCTGCAAGTCCCATGGCGGCCTCGGGCGCTGGCGATATTGTTACATCAGGCACAGCCCCTCTGCCCCTGTACCGCTGCTTGCCCCTGTTTGTGGCCAGCCTGGTGCCGCTGCCCACCAAATTCAGCACCCTGGCCAAGCATGTGGCACGCGGCTACTCCAGCTTGCTGCCCAAACGTGCTGCTGGTCTGCGTGCTTCGTCAGGCCTGACCCAGGTGCAGCGCGTGTTCGGCCTTAGCGGGGCTGCCGTGAGCTCCGAGACACACCTGTCATACGAGGAGCCCGCAGTGGACTTGGTGACAGGCACCATCGTCCCTGCGGCACAGCAGACGCGTAGCCCTGCGGATGGGCGCGGTCTGGTGGCTCGCTTCACTGAGGCAATGCACGGCGGCGTTGGGGTGTTCCTGCTTGCCCGCACCTCGGCTATTCTCATCGTCCGCAAAGACTTCATGGCGTACTTCCCGTCCCCATATGTGGACAAGCATGGTGAGCCAGACGTCGGCTTGCGGCGCGGCCTGCCCTTGGTCCTGTCCCTGGAGCGATACGCCAAGTTGTGCAAGGCCTGGGCCAGTGGCGAGCTAGCCACTCTCGTGACCAGGGCTCGCACAAATGCTGATCGCGTCATTCGCGTTGCATGGTACTAGATGACAGGGCGCCTCACACTAAGACATGAATTACATTTGCTTGGTCAGCAGCTGCTGCTCACACTGCATTATGCCGCGTCGCTTCAGCCTGTACATACGCCTGCACAGGCAGCTTGCCGCTGAAAAGCAAATCCAGCATGCGATCCAGGGCTCCACGCACGGCTTCGAGTGGCTGCTGTGTTTCTGTGCTGCTCCTGGGCGACATTTCACCTGTGGGTGTGGCCCCCCTACTCAGGCATGCGCGCACGACATTGGGGGGTATTCCCGCCAGCATTCGCCGTAGCTCTGTGGGCCCCAGCTGCCACCATACTCCTTCTCCACCGGGCTGCAGCAACAGCACTGTCAGGGGCGCATACTGCGGCATGGTGTGTGGGCTTGAGCAGTTGCACACGGCTTGTGATGCTGCTGCGGCCAGCGATGCATCGGACGCTTCACCCCATGGCGTCTCGTGCACCGACGCCCCAGCGGATGCCCCGGCGGCGTGGGTCCCAGTGACGGCGGTGACTGCACCCGTGGACTGAAGTCGCGAGCCTGCGCACTGCAGACAAACATCGACAACTATCTGCTGTGCTTGATCCCTGGACAGCATGGCGCCACTTGAGGCTCGCAACCCGGTAATGCGGCCAGTCAAATTGCAGCTGCGGCCACTGCTGCTGAGCTGCGGTGTGAGAAGCTGGCTTGCGCCGCTGTCTGCAAAGGGCACGAAATGCACCCCCTGCTGAAAATGCGCGTCATGCCTTGGTGTGAAGAGCAGTTCCATCGTCTGCCAACCCGTGCTCGGTGCTGGGGCAGCAGCAGCGGCATCTTCTCGCCCCCCCCCTGCACTGGCCCCCCCTGCACAGGCGCAGGGGCTGTCAAGAGCAAACACACTGGAAGAGCTGTCTGCTGCAATAATTTTGCAGTCCATTGCCAGGCTGAATTTGCATGAAACGCGGCGCAGCAGCGTGGGGCATGCCCCCCCCAACACCCCCTCCGAGCCGATGCGGCTGCATGGGCCACTGCAGGCGGTGCAGGGACGCGGAATGCAGCGCTGTGCGAGGAGCTGTTGCTCCAGTGTCACTGCACTTGCACTGCATACCTGCCATTGTAGCTGCATGTACATGCGGGGAGCATGCACGGGTAGCACTGTGGCTTGAAGGGTGCCTTGTAAGCGCTGAACGCACGTCACAAAGCAAGCCAGGTCGAAGTGTGTGTGCGCGCTCATGGACATCACCTCGCCAGCACTCGCTGCCAGCTGCAATGCTGGACTAGTCTGTGCAGCCCGTGCAGCCCGGGCTGTTTGACAAGCACACTTGCAGGCTGTGACTTGGTGCAGGTGCGGCGCGGCGGCATTTGGTGACGAGCTCTTGAGTGCCTTTGAGGCCTTGTTGTGCCGTGATGCTACCCCGCGCATATCGCACAATACTTCTTCAAAATGCAAAATGAGGTCCATAGGAAGATTCAAAAGCTTTTGAAGGCAGTCAGCTCCCCCTTGAGACAAGGCCTCGTGGGACTGGCTTGCTGTAGCAAGCACTCGGCAAATGCTGCGGGGGCTGGTTGGCACCAACACTGGATGACTCCGTGCACGTTTCTGGGAGCCAGCCTTGTGACTAGGCGCTGAAAACTGAACAAGCTCCACAATGTCTCCTGCAGAGAACGGGTGTGCTGCGACGTGGATGAGCAGTGCATAGAGCTTTCATCGCACCAGCACATAAGCTTGAGATACCTGCACAATTCTGCACACAAATTGTCACAGCAACAACTGGAGATGACAAATCGCACACCTGCAATCAATGTGATGCTGGCCCTGGCATACCGGCAAAGCTTGTGTACGCACTAAGGCATGAAACTCATTCTGGTAGCTCTGGATGCTGACCAGAATGCACGGTGCCGAGCCGAGGGCTGCTTTATCAGTGGCGCAGCATTCTCGCAAGGATGCATAAACCATTCAAATGTTCTTGTCCGGACGATTCACAGTTTATCTTGCGCCTTCACGCTGTCATCAGACACACAATCGGCGAGATTTCTTGAAAAATATGATTCACAACACCAGCAAGGAAACAGATTTCGTACGAATCTGCGCCAAAGATAAAGTGAGCCACCACCTACAGGTGAAGCTTAAGCACGTGTTCTCAATCAGCTTGGACTGCTCAGCACATACCGAGGAGAATTGGCTCGAAAGCGTGTTGATGTAACAGGCTGGTGAAGTAGGGCTCAGAACTGCTCTCTCAACCAAGCGAAGGGGGCAGTATTTTTGGGGGGGGACACGACAACGGGCATATATGCATGAAGTTCAAAAATCCATATGTACACTTCGACCACTTAGCTGATTGTTGCTTGTCTCTCGGATTTTCTTGCTGTTGTGCCTTTCTGCGTCAAGCCACGAGATTCTTCGTGCTTTCGAGGATGTTTCGCGTTCTAGCCGCCGTATCTGCAGCAGCAACAGCTTTTGCAGCTTCTTCTGACCCCTCTTATGATCACCAGACGAAGTAAGTCCTGCTTTCAGCGCAGCAGCACGAGAATTAGTGTTTCACACTCGCGCCCTGGTGCAGGCCATACAACCCAATTCATTCACCTGCCACGGTGACAGGGAATCTCAACTTGGAAGCATTCTTTTCGCCTGATTGGTCCATCGCAACATACGTGTCGCTGATTGAATCCGCTGCTCCTGGAACCACACTCTACATCGGTGAGTGTGAGCCACGAAAGCCCAAAATCCGCAGTGCATCAAACCGCCTTGCCCTCTCACAGGTGCCCCTGGTTTTGACAGCTGGTCGTACTGCACTTTCACGGAAACTGATGACTTTTATGGACAATGTGATGGTTGTAGTGTGGAAAAACAGGCAGGTACGTTGCATCCACACCGGCTTCCAACGCCAACGGCACTGCACCTAGCCTCGTCCTACCGCAGCTGAGACCTTCCCTGTCTTCCCTGCAATCTTGAATGCAGTGCACCAGCGCGGTGTGAGCGTCAAGATTTTGACCAACAACTACAACACGCCAACTTGCCGTGGCTATATCGCTCCCCTGGATTACTTGGCACTGAATGGCGTTGAGATTGTCTACTACGCGTCGACAACCTTCATGCATGCCAAATACTTGCACGTGAACGGAAACAAGACTTCAGTTTCCAGCGTCAACTTTTCGTGGACATCTTTCAACAAGAACCGTGAGGCAGGTATCATCATGTCTGGGGCAGATGCGGCTCCCCTGATCAACATGATGCATTCGGTGTTTGTGGACGACTTTGCTGCAGGCACCCCATACACTGTGAACCAGACCTACTCCTCCAGCGAGATGGCCACCATCACCAGCAAGGACTCATACCCAGTGGTTCTCCCTGCGCCCCAAAAATTTCCTGGCAACTACGTCACGCCTCAGCCCAAGATTGTGCCGGGCACCTCCACAGTGACCGCTTTCACCTCCCCCGACGATGCACTGAAGACGCTGCTAGCAGACGTCACTGGCGCCACACAGTCCTTCCAGCTGCACATGTACCAGATTACAGACCCCACCCTGTGCACCCTGGTTGAGAAGCTGCACGTCTCCGGCATCAACACCACCCTCATGGTGTCTGCAAAGATCTTCAGTCCTGGTGACTCCGCTGCCGCCCACGTCTGCTACAACCAACTGCGCAAGGCAGGCATGAAGGTGCGACTGACGCCCTCATACTACACCTTCTCCCACCAAAAGTACTGGATCGTGGATGGCGCGCGCATGGGCCTCTCAACGGGCAACTGGTCCCCGACTGACTACCCCCCCGTTATGACCGCCAATGGACAGTACCCCCCCTTCGGCGACGCCAACTGGCAGCGCGTCAACCGTGACTTCAACTTGCTGGTGCAGGGCAACGCGCAGTTCCTGAGCATCTTTGCAAACACCTTTGAGCAAGACTACGTGCGCGGCAGCTGGTATGACCCCAGTAACCCATTGTAAGCAAACAACGACACAGGTGAGGCCCGGCCCCAGCAATCGCCCACGGCTGCCTGCCGCGTGCATTGCTCGGCACGCCTGTCACACCTCCCGGTGATGATGCGGTGTGCGGGCTAAAAGGGGCCGCAGCGCCCAGTGCAAGAAAGCATAAATGTATTCTCCCATTCCTGGCATAAATGGAAAAAACGTGATTGAGTGCACCAATCAGCGAAAACGCATTGAACTGACAGGTACAACATTGAGAACACCATCCACCATTGGGGTGCTAAGTACACGAATAGAAAAAGAAGTGGGGCTCTTCCTAGTAGCCCATGCTACCTTCTGGAGCTGCTGATGCGCAAGGCGAGCTCATCCAGCTGTGTCTGCATCTGCTTCACGGCGATGCTCTGCTTGGTGACGGCGCGGAACATGGCGGAAGTGGCCTCGTTCACCGCCTGCACCATGGCAGTGCGGCTGTCCCCCTTGGAACCGGTGGCCCCAGGCGTCGCTGCCAAGCTCTGGCCTGACAGCTGCCCCGTCTTGAGCAGCTGCTCGTACTTGGCTGTGGCTTTGAAGCGGTGCAGCTTAGTAATTATGCTGTTGCGCCGCTTGAGCACTTTGCTCTTGGAGGAACTGCCGCGCCCAACAGACATGTCCAGCACCCGCTCAAAGTTGGACTGCGCCGCCAGAATGTCCCGCACCATGGCGTCTCGCTGCTCCTCGTTCTTGAAGTACAGACCGTACGTCACCTCCAGCAGCTTGTCGATCACCTCTGTGCGCCGCACTGTTCCATGTGCACCCTCAGATGAGAACACCAGGTTCACCCTGAGGGGGTCGGCAGTCATTGTTTCGATTTGCAGCAGTTGGATCAGCGGCAGCTTCTTCTTCAAGCGCATGTTGCGGTCAAAGTTCATGAGAAGGCACTCATACGGGTCCACCACCATGATTCGTTCGTGCTTGACGGCATTTTTTGTGTTCACTTTGATGACGTTGTAGCGCAGCAGGCGGTCGTTGGTCAGTCGGAACGCCATCACTGGCATGTGGCGCACCGCGTCCCCCACAATCACAACACTCTTCCACTTGCGGTATGACGTGTACAGCTGCAGCACCACATCCTTCACAGGGCGGGTGTTGTTGGGGTGCTTCAACACCAAATACCGCAGCTCCTTCACAGCAATGTACATATGGTCGCTGTGGGTGTCTTCCATCAACCGGTCCAGGTACGCATACAAATCAAGGGAGCGCTGCTTCTTGGCTGTGTGCATCACCGCTGTCATGGCTGCTGTGAATCGAGCCTCAGCCTTCCATGTGGCCTCCTGCCGTGCATCACTCTCCTCCTCCCCCCGCAGCTCTTTCTCCAGGAGTGTCAACCGACTGGGGGGCGGGGCACCAACGCTAGGAGCAGGCACCATGCCAATGGCTCCACGCTTATTGACCACAGGATTGTCCACCTGAACATTCATGCTGGCAGTGTCGGAGCCACTGCCGTCCCCAGCCGTCGCAAGGCGTTTCATTGCCTTATTGCGGCGGCGAGCATTGGCGCAGGGGCGGCAGCAATTCCTGACGCGAGAGGAACACCGCATGTACATATACGCCTCGAAGGACAGCACAGCCAGCTTCCACTTGTCAGCCTGGTCCAGGTGCAGCTGCACCTCCTCGTAGTACTTGGTGATGATGGCGATGATCATGTTCATGCACACCAAGAACACGATGGCAACGTACATTGTGAAGAACACGGAAGTGACGGCTGGGCGAGCGCGGAGCAGCGCGGAGTAGTCAAAGTCCCCCAGGGGATACCGCAGCAGGGTGGAGAAGCTGGAGGCGAAGTTGTGGAACTCTGGCAGAAGGAACCCGAAGATGAGCATGCCCATGAATGCAAAGCCCGTCACAAGCACCACCAGACCCACCACAAACGCGGCCAAGTCGAAGCCGGCACGCCCAAGCGTGATCCACAGTGTGTTCATGCGCTTCTGCAGGGCCAGGTACTCGAAGAACTTCAAGGCATGCAGCACGCCAATGAGGCCCGCCAGCGTGAAGGTGTTGATGTACGCTGCCGCAAAGTCGTAGTTGTCTTGAAACTCCCGCTCATTCACCGTGAAGGTCGTACGCACATTGGACGCCACAAAAGAAAAGTAGTTCACAAACAGTGTCGTGGTCAGTATGAGCCGCAGCAGCTCAAAGGCGTGTTTGAACTTGAAAGGGTATGCCCACCATGGGTTCCACGCGATCATCTCCCGCACCACGCGCTGCACATAGTACAGGTACATGCAAAGGAACATCACCTCCCCAAAAGCTCGCATCTGATCCGTCACGCTCTCGTAAATGATCATTTGCAGCGAGAAGAACTTAAAGCTTTTCAGCACGAAGGAGGAATGCATGAACTCAACCATGAGCCGAACGACTGTCATCATGCGCGTGTTCGTGTTGTACACGTTGAACATAAGCATCACAGCCCGCGTGCCGGAGTCCACCCAGCGGTCTGCGTACATTTGCTGGATGGTTTGCACGGCTCGCGTTCTGTTCAGCGACAGGACCGTGCTGTACCCCCCCTCACCATACGAAGCCCCCCAGCCCCACAAGCCATCCAAATTGTGCCAACCAGACGACCACTTGTACCGAGAGGGGTCGCTAGGGGGGCCAAACGGCGCCGTTGCTTGTCTGTCCACAGTGAACTCAGCATAGCAGGTCCCGTCCTTTGTATCAAAGCGGGGAAGGTCGCTGCCTGTGACCGGGTCAGACAGCACCTGGTCCGTGTAGCGACGCTCTGTGCAGGAGGTGCTGCCGACACGAGCCTGTCGCAGCTGCACCCCCCCTACCAGTCGCAGGTAGCGCAGCATGTACCCCTGCTCAGCCTCAGTGTACCGGTCTCCGTTGTACCACTGATCCGGGTACAGTCCGTTCACCACGGGCCCTTGTAGCCACGTCCAGAACTCCTCCATCGTCATGATCTCGAAGAAGTTCTTCTTGTACTGTGCCCCGGGGAACTCCTCGTCCAGCAGCAGGTCCATGATGGCGTTGTTGGTGTTGTTGGCCATGTTCACGTCGTACAGCTGGCCGATGATGGCGATGAAGATGATGGTGTACAGGGAGAAAATGATGGCGTCCCACACCGTGCGGTCCCGCTTGATGGTGTACATCACCTGCACCATCTCTCGCACCGGCAGCGCCCCCTGCATGCTCTCTTCTTCAGCCGTTAGCTCGAAGTTGGTGTGAATATCCGCCCGGCGATGCTTGGCAGTACGGGCCCAATTAATCAGCCGCTTCCCCACGCTGAAGTTCTTCATGACGCCGGCAGCCTTGGCCAGGCGGTCGTCTTCGTTCACAGCGTCCTTGCACGCCGCCTGCATCATTGCAGACAGGAACTTCGCAGAGGTAAGCGAGCTAACCCCCTTGCGGCCCACCCCCTTTGAGGCGCTGTGGGGGGCAGCAGGGCCACGCTTGGAGACTGCCGTGGGTGGTCCAGCCTTGCTGTCGGCACTGGTGGGCGAAAGCGGGTTCTTGATGGACTTGGCGGTCATCTCAATGCCTGTCGAGGAGGCTGCGGAGACAGTGGCTGCCTCCGTTGCAGCCTCCTTTGCAGCCTCCTTTGCAGCCTCCTCTGCAGCAAGAGCAGCTGAAATTGAATGCAGAGAGCCAGTTGACGATAATGAACCCCGTTTGGTTTTTGGCCGAACGATTTGCGACTTTCGAGAGGTGCGCTCCCGCAAAATCTTGCCCTTCGTTGGCGTTATCCACGTCGAAGCCTGCGAAACAAACGATGATCTCGCAGAACTCATCACCCAGCAAACGCAGTAGACAGCGCTTTGCAAGCTGGTTTCTCACCTTGAGTCGTGCATTGAAGAAGTAGAACTCTCCATAATTCTCATCTTTGATTTCCTGCCACTCGTCAGAGTGCATTGTCTGCTTCATCAGCGCCTTGAACTCTTCCTCATTCTCTCTTCCATCATCCGAGCTGTTATCAGTAGGAGCAACGTCTTGCATCTCTTCGATAGCATGCAGGGGGTTACTTAGCACGGAATTTGGATTCTCAGCTGCAAAAGCAAATCGGCTTTGTTTTGTGCGATGCAGTGCAAGTCGACATTTCCATGGCTGAAAGCAGCAATACTGGGGGGAGATACAAAATTGGCAGTTTAAAAGTCTGCTTTGGGTGTTGCAAGTTCCCACATCATTAGTTCACAGAGTGCGACCAGTGCGGTCGTTGAGCTGGCGTTTCGCTTTGCGAGCTGAGCCGACAACTTACCGCTCGATGCCATAGTCTTATAGAAGGTCTCGGACAGTTGGAACAGCAATTGTAAGTCTGGTTGCACCTGGAGTAGATGTATTTGTTGATGACTTTAGAGGTCAAGCAACGCTTTGAATCAAGCAGTGCGTGGCTGTGCTGTGCTGGTTGCTGCACACACTGGAGCTGACACAGTGAAGCAACAGAGCTGTCTAGCGACGAGATACAGTGAAAGTCGGGTGTACCACGAATAGTAGTGGTATGCAGGCCCTACGCGTTGCCTGCAGAACTTGCACCAAGAAGCTGGGAAGCGGATTCGCTAACTGCACGCCAGGCCGAGCCGGAAGCTTGGTCGAGTATTCTGTGAGGCGACAGACTGACGATCGTGCACCGAGCCAATCACCACAGGGAACAATATGGTCTACAGAGCCCATCGTGTAATGCATTGTGCAATGCACGGTGGCAAATTTTGAAAGGGGGCTCGATCCAATTCACGTGACAAGCCAAACCCAGGGCATGTATACAATAACACCAATTCATTCAAACCAAACCAGCGTCTTTGCTCATGGTGAAGGACTTGGCAAGCTTCCCTGTGTCAGAGTCCATAAACTCCCACGTGAGCGCTGTTTGGTTTGCGGTCACACGAGTGTATGCCGTGTGCAAACTCAAACTGGAGGTCCATTCCCGCCACGGGATGTTGCCGGGCATGAAGGTGGGGTCAATGCCTTCTTTGTCGCCAGCTGCACCATTCACAATGTACACCGTGCCCTGCGCATTGTGGTAGCTGTCGTCAATCTCCGTCTCGTTGAACACCGGCTTGGTGTACTCCAGCTGGTGGTTGTGCCCGCACAGGTACGCATCGACATGGTACTGGTGGAAGAGCCCCTCCAGCCACTCTCGGTACTGCGTGGCTTCCTCCACACAGCGGGACTCCCAGGTGATGAGGTCTGTGCAGTACAGCGGCCTGTGTCCCCACACCACCACCCAAGGAGTGATGTGCCGACGAGATGCAGTCCGCTCCAAGTCATCCTTGATGAACTGCCACTGCTCTCCCCCCGTTTCGAAGGTGTGCTCCGTGGAGAAGGACAGGAAGTGCACTGGGCCCCAGTCAAACGAGTAGTAGAATCGGCTCAGTGGACCTGTGCCCTGCTCAGGCATGACACTGCGGTTCAAGTAGGCAGCGAAGTCAAACTGGCTGTCGTGGTTCCCTGGGGCGGTCATGTATGGGACACGAGAGGCGTACGGCTGGGCGCGGCGAAAGAACTCATCGTTCACCCAAGAGTTGTTTGTGGCGCCGTAGTCATTTGCATAGGAAATGTCGCCCACATTCACCAGCAGGCTGTACTCCCCTGTCGCTGCGTCTTTGCTCACGTAGTCGTTTGTGCCGTCACTCCACGCGATTCCGGCGTCTCCATATGAAAGAAACTTCACGGTGTCTTCTGTCCCAGGCTTTGGCTTGTGGCGGTACGGAATCACATCGCTCCAGCCGAGTGCGGGGCCGCCAACTCGATAAAAATACGCCCCGTCGTATTGTAAACCCGCCATTGTCACACGCAGCAATGTGTTCGAAAAGTTGCCCGCAGAATAAGAATAGCTGGTCGCCTGCATGGGGCGCAGCTTGCTACAAAAATCTCTGAGAACCCACTCGCATTCATCGCAGGAGGTGCACGTACATTTGAAACAGCAGTTAGAGAATTTGGCTGCTTGCCAAACTGGATGTACTGCTGAATTTTGCTGCCAATGGAATATGCACTGCATACAAGGTAGCAACGTTGGCCCTGGTGCAGTGCACCAGAATGCGCAGCGCGCGGATCTTACACAGGAGAAGCCCAAAGGACAAGGAGCTCATCTTCTGCATTGGTATAGGCTACATGAATTTGCTCTGGACCACCGCTCGACAATGAAGCTGCAATTTGTGAGCAAGAGAGGGCAAACACGACTGTCAAAACAGCCAGTTTGCACCCAAACACGCCTGCCGAGTTGACTGGACTCATGCTTGCATGGAGGTGCTGCCGGCAAGATGTAGAAGCAGAGAGCGACGATGGTGTATGCAGAGTAATCTTCTAAAGATTGCCTGCCACCCCCACGGGGCGACAAAGCACTTGGTCTGATGTTCTCTGGCCGCTCGCAGGAGGAGGGGGGCAGCCCAGGTGCATCCCCCCCAAGCCGGGGGCATGAGAAGTCCAGGGGGAAAGAGGCGCCGGCAGGGCGGCAGTCACAGCCCGTTCAAATGATGAACCTCAAGTTGCTGGTCCCCACTTTGCCCATCAACTTGATCGTGGCAGTCCTTTCGCTTGCGACATGTCTGATGATTGCCTGCCCCCGCGCCGTGCTTCGGCAAAGCACAGCGATATATTTGTGACAAGTAGGAGCGCTCACGGAAATTCCAGCTCAGATTCATGAGTTGCAGTGCCGCTGTACGTTGGAATCATTATCGATGCGACGTGCACTTCACGAATAATCATACAATTTTATCAGCACCAGCCCACACAGGGGGGGGTCCACTGCAATGCAGGACCTCAGCTCAACTGCACCAATGAGCACAATGCGGTAAACCTCTCACAAGTTTTGATATCCTGCATACCCCCCTCTGAGTGGGGTCAAGGGATTGCGTGCCTTGAGCTCGGTCGAGTTGATGTTGCTAGAAATATCATGACATACACAACGCATTGTTGATCTGACTATTCATGACAATTCCGGTGCTTTCTTCATCTTCAAGTGCAGTAAGCTGCTGCTTGTGAGAGATGAACCAAGTTTGCGTTGGCCTCCAGCCTTCCGCGTGAAGCGATTCGTTTTGTTTGTGTCGGAAGCAGCCGAAGAACTTGTCAAATACACAGTAGGCAAATTGTGCAGGCAATCATCTCAGTGATTCACTTATATCTACCAAGTGTGCACCAAAAGCCATGCAAACCGATGTGAACGGCATTGAGCGAAACGCGGAGGCAAAAACGCTGAGGAGAGTGCACAGCATGCTCACTGTCTTCAATCGAGACAAGCACCAGAGGTCGATCAGGTGTTGTATGCCTCAGCATGCGCGGAGAGGTCCAGCAGTCTCTTTGAAGTCTTTGGATACAGCTGACAAGGAGCAGTTTCGGCCAACAGGCTGTCGCAGACAATTTCCTGGAGAGGTTGAAACCTTATACCAGGCATACTACTCTCAGAAAGCAGCACAGTACAGTCGCAGAGCCACAGCAATGTGGCTCGTGGTGATCGTCGTCATTTTTTTTGCTGAAGTGTCGCAAATGCACGATATTGCCGATCATTTTGAGACTGTAATTCTTGCAACGCGAGGAATTGCAATTTTGACCCTTGTGGCTCATTTGGTCTGGAGTGGACTTTGCAACAATGAGAGCTTTGTGAAATGGAATCCACCAGTAACATTTTTGGTCTGGCTTGTCCAATTTTCTGCACATGTCGGTATGACTTCCAGTTTTCATGACTTGAAAACTGACTTGGCCTTCAAACCATTATCTGTGTCTGGTCTGGAAAATGTGACGCAGTTCGGATATAATGGCGCAACAGGTATTATCTCCGTGTACTGCTTCGGTACGCTCTGCTTGTTCGTGCAGCTCGCTGGAATGCCCAGTGAGCGTGCCCTAGGGCTTTCCTCAGCTGCTCTTGGACTACAGCTTGTGCTGGAGGCAGTGTACTCTGAGAGGAATGTCTCGTATGAAATGGCAATAGTGGCAGCACTGTATGCCATCATTGCTGCTGGGGCAGCATATAGCAGTGATCTGAATCGGCGGCGTCTATTTGCTTCGCTGATTCTTCTCAGCGCTGATGCCCAAAGGAGCCAGGAGCTTGTCAACAGCATGCTTCCAAAATGCATCGTCAATGCGCTGCAAGCTGGAGGTGCTGCAACACCGGAAGCCGCAAACAATCTTCCTCAAGAGCGCATCGTTTTCAAGCCCCCCCGTTTGTCTATTTGGAGTCCAGCATCCCCTTTTGTTGCAAGTCCGGGGACTGGCCGCTTCCCACTGGCAACGCCCGATACAATCGAGCAGAAAGTGCTCGAGAAACACTCTCATTCAAGTCTTAAAACCTTCCAAAGAAAAGCGTTTGGCAGCCCCAAATTAGCAGCGGCAGTGGAAGCAGGTGCTGCCGCGTGTAGGGAGACAGACGGAGGGCGAAGCCGCTTTGCCAGCTCGACTGACCCATCACGGGCTTCGCAATGTGTAAGTACTTCTAAAAGGATCGATGCAGCTAGCCCCATCAGGGAGGAAAAGCATGGAGACCAGATTCATGATGCTCGTGTGTATCCATTCTCGGGCAGACCGCACTCAAGAGTCAGTGTTTTGGCAGGGCTTGGAATTTGGGCGAGAAGAACGGCATTCCTCACAGCTACATGGCTTGCAGCAGACGCTGAATCAAATGTAGTTGGGAACTCCCCAGCGCAAAATAGTGGAATCGTGCGCTTAGAGCTGCAGCATGAGCATTTCTTGGAGTCCGTCGAAGAAGCTGAGCGGCGTGCCAATCGCCGTGCATCCGTGGGAAGCATTTTAGAAGTTGCAAGCAACGGAAGTGACGTCCTTTCCCCCCCGAGTTCGCGGGGAGGGCAGCAGTCTATCCGGTCGCCACTGTCGCCAGATTCGGTTTCTGGGCGCCCACAGCACCTCCACTGGGGGGCTGGAAATAGTCATGGCCCAGCAAGCGTTGCTTACTTGTATGAACAAGTCAGCGTCTGCTTTGTCTACGTGTGTGGGATTGCGCAGCTGTCCAGCACGTGCGATCCAATTCAGTTGGTGAGGGCTCTCAATAATTTGTACTCGGCATTTGATACGATTGTGCGGAAAAGCGGTGCCTATAAGGTAATGGCTATTGCTGATATGTATATTATTGTAACAGGGGTTCCAGAGGTTGGCGACTTGCACCATGGAAAGCGCCTGTTGGACACAGTAGCAGCTATTCTTCAAGAAGCTCAGAATCCCGTTCACGCTCTTGAGGAGTCCAAGCTGCAAGTGAAAATTGGTTTGCACTGTGGGTCGGTTGCTGCCGGGGTGATTGGCATGCGCACAAGGAACTTTCACGTGTTTGGCGACACAGTCAACTTCGCTTCGCGCATGTGCTCAACAGGGGAGCCTGGCCGAATTCATTGCTCAAAGCGCTTCAAGGAAGAAATCGCGCTGGAAGACAGATTCATTGCTCGGAAATACAACATTGTCTCCCGTGGAACCATTCCCATCAAAGGCAAAGGTCTTCAGGAGACGTTCTGGCTCGAGAGCCAATCGACTCACACAAGAGTGGCTGCAAGTAGTATTGTGCAGGTGGATGGTTTTGATCAAAAGATGGTAGACGAGGTCGTGCATTCAGGCAGCACGTCAGCGGCATCATCAAATTTAACTTCCCCCAGCTCAGCAGCGGGGACGAAAAACTACGCCCGCTCGTTCATGAGCACGACCTTACTGATCGAGAATATGACAAATCCTGCAATGCAAGCCCGAAGAGATTTGGTCTCTCATCTGCAGACAGCCCAGCTGCGCGGCCAGGCACAAATTGAACAAGCTGTTCATAAAGCATCTGCAAATCCGTCCGTTTTCCGGCTGAAATCGCCGGAGTCAACCACTCGCCAGAGCCACCTTCAACGGGCTGACCACGATCACCAAAATTTTCAAAGCTTGGTGTACGTCAGCATGGAGCCACAAAAACTGTTCTCTAGGGAATTCCTCAGCGATCGGCTTGAGAACTTGTACAGCGCTGTCGCGCGTCGCAGTGCCTGGAAGCAATTTTCCCTGCTTTCCCTCATTGTCCTTAGCCCAAGTGTACTGACAGCATTCTTTGCCGCTTCACAGGCAATACAGGCTGAGCACGGGCTTAGAATTGCTGGCCACGCATTGGCAGCAACTTTGTCTGTTGTAGCTGCACTGGCAATAGCCCTGGGCAATGTGGCTTATTACAAGAACTGGCATGCCGATTTCTTGTACGAGCAATGTGTTCGACTGCTAGCTTGGTCTTCGGCAATCAGTGCTGCTGGAATTGTGCTTAACTCCATTTCGCTCGATGTGCGCCTGGCTATTAGTACACTGCCCATTTCGCTGGCTATGGTTGCTGTCACTCAAACTGTGACTCACTCAGCATCCCTTCTTCAAACTGAAACGAGCCTCTTGGCTGGCTGGCTGGCACTCATGGTATACGAAGTTGTGACTCGGGGTGTCTCTTGGTTAGAGGCAGTCGCCGCGGCAACCATGGTGTGCACTTCCTTGTGTGTAGCTGCCTTGATGGGATTTGGGAAAGACCGTGCTGCCCGGGAGGGTTTTTTGACGAGGCTGCACACAGGCACACAGAATCGTCAGGCGAAGCGCTTGCTGAGGCACATGCTGCCCTCACCCTGGCATGCTGATAGCATCATGCGAGGCGAACCTGTTGTTGAGTTTCTGCAGAATGTGACGCTGCTTTACAGTGACATCGTTGGATATACTGCTTTGTCAGCTCGGCTGCATCCAGCAGACCTTATTCGTCTTCTTGATAGACTTTATAGGTCATTTGATGCCCACCTTGACGGCCTGGGGCTGTATAAAGTGGAAACTATAGGAGACGCGTTTGTTGTTCTAGGCGGTGTCAGGCGCATTGAAGGAACGGCTGAGTCGGTATCAGCAAATTACTTTTCGCAAAACGCTTGGAAATCACCGAGCAGGCATCCAGGTTTGGAAGCTGTTATGCTTTCTCCGGCTGCTATGGACGTTGCTTACCGAAAAGCTGACTCTCTTGCATTTAATGATCGCCTTGCGGAAACAAGTGCGGCTGCTGAGTCATTTTCGAGCCCCACTGTGGAGCGCCCTAACGCACACTCACTACCAGATGCCGAGGAGCAGCTCTTGCATCCAACCACAGCGGTAGGCATATTTGCGATTCGGATGCTGGACAACATCACAGAGTGCGTGGCAGATCTTGGAATCTCCTTTGACATGCGTATCGGCATCCATGTCGGCAGCGTCGTCGGGGGCATTGTTGGAACAACTCGACCTCGTTACTTTATGTGGGGTTTTGACACTGTGATCGGCAATGCAATGGAATCAGAGGGAACACAAGGGCAAATTATGCTGTCAAATACAGCGGCGAGTGTCCTCAAAGAGGAGGGTTTTGTACTTGAACCTGGCCCTGTCGTTGATGTGCAAGCAACGAAAATCGAGACGAGCTTCATTCGATCTTTCCGGGGCAATTACGTTTACCGCCATGGGGAACAGCCGCCACAATTGACATCTATCAAGCGAATGCAAGCACAGGCCAGCCGGCAGTCCTGCTCAACAGCTGAAGAGTTCGGCTCTGCCGTGGGGCTTGATCGTTATGGGGAGGAGGACAGTGAAGCTGAGTTGGGTGGAGCTCCCAAGGAGGGCCACGTAGGGGGCTTTGCCTCCGAGACAAAGCAAGTGAGCATGGTTTTAGCCAATTGATTTTCTAAGGACTTGCATCCGTTGCAGCTTGTGCCTTGCGGCTGGCCCTGCGCTCAGCTGCTCGCTTCATCTCCTCATCACGCTTCTCCTTGGCCTGCTCAAACTTGGGCAGCAGCATATTCTTACCAGCCATTGCCTGGAACAGTGCAACCGCAAGTGGTACGTAGTTGTGCTGCCTCCTCGCATTTTCCTTGGCCCAAGCCGCACGCTTTGCATCGTCAGCCTGCAGTTGAGACTGCAGCCTGGCTTGCTCCTCTTGCAGCTGCTCAAGCTGCTGAGTTCTCCCTGCTGCATCAGGACTGACCTGAAAGTCCCCAAGCTCTGCGCTGCTTCCTGCACCAGTTGCAGTATCACTTGCAGCGTTCACCGCATCGATGCAATTCTGGTTCAGGGCCAAGTCTGCTTGAATAGATGAGCGCTCTGATTTACAAATTCCCATCACTGCAAAGCGCAGCTCATCAGCACCATACTGAGAAATTCGCCTTTGGATTTCACTTGCAGCAGTTGACCACCACTCATCTCCCTCAGCCACTTGCCCTACCTCAATTGGAGCTGGTTGGAGGCCATCCAGCTCGTACACTTTCCCTGCATGCGGCAAGTAAGCCACGAAATGGAACGCCTCGTCATCGCCTGACGCAGCCCGCTCTTCAGACATGAAAGGCTCTGCCCGAGCAAAGCTGTTGTGGGCGGTGCGAATGGCATCAGACATGCCAAGGCTCTCCCCTCGCATCTGCGACAACAGGGCCAGTGTTCATGTGGGCAGGTGTTTGGCACCGCGCAATGGGCATCGTACATCTGAAGGAAAACCAGCCGTGAACGATTTAAAATCAGCCAGCGCGGGCCCAATATCCTGTCAGAGAAAGCGCAGTGGAGAACCAGTGAGGACCCGTCATGCTCTCACACTCACAATATCAGGCGTGTTGAGGAGGACATGAACTAGCGCCTGTGTTGCACAAGCATTATTGATCACTTGATTCGCAAAATACAATCCACTTGAATGGGAGAAATTGCCACTTGCAGCGTCTGGTTTCAACGACGTGTCGTATTTGAAAAGAAAGACAATTCCATAACTGCAGAAACTCTGGTGAAACGCGGCAACGGTACTTATTGCGCTGCACTGACAGTTCCTTCACCGAAGCCAGTGATTCCTGGTCCAGAGAGATAAGTTCCGTCACTTCGACGTCTCTGACCCCAAATTCTTCAACGAGGTTCGTGAAGACTCCTGCGCGAAGTGGTAGCTCAGGTGTGAAGCGAGCGAGAATTCTCAGCCATACCTGGGTCAGATTCAATTGTTGTCCACGACATTGCTGGCGAGTAGTCAAGGTAAATACAGGCGCCCACAAATATCGGCAAACGGGCCTTGATGCAGTGACTAATTCTTATTTGATCGCACTCATCGAGGTGAACGGGCGGGCAGCGCAGCTGCATGCAATACAGAGGAGGGGGCAGTGCATTCACGCTGGCAGCAGGTCCAGCAAGTTGCGATTTGTTGATAAATGCCGACCATTTGCCCCAGGGAATGCAGTGTGTGCATGGTAATGAGGGGCTTGTAATTGTAACTCAATTTGGGAGCAGCTGGAGCAGCCGGTGGTGCTGCCGCGCAATCTTGTGTGCGAAGAAAGCAGCTGTGTCCACCTCGTTCGCGAACTGCGCATTTGTGTGCGCCTGCATGTGGCCACAACTTCACCAGTCTATTATCAAAAATGTCAACCAGCACAGAGTTTAATGATCTCGGCACAGTCATGGCTTGTGTCTGGCAATTCATGAGTGCTGGTGAATTGTGGCGTGGGCCACGAGCTGTCAATCGGCGAGTGCACCAATCAGTACAGCAGGTAAGTGGAGCTTGTCTGCGCAGTGGACTTTTGACGACAACCTTATTCACAGGCACTTGCTTTCAGCCCATACTTAGACTTTTCTGATGTCGAGGAGATGTCAGACAATGCACTTGTTGCCGCACTGCTGTGAGCCAACGAGAAATTGCGCCCAATGATAGCTGCGCAAAAGCGTCTGTGCAGGTGCTCCCCATCTTGTGATACTGCAAATTTTCCAGATTATGCGGGATTTGGTGATTGCGTGGTGGCGTATGTATGCCTTTTTACTGTGTTGAGATGCTAGTTGTGCACGCGCTCCTTCTCAGGACTTGTCTTGGAGCTGATGGAAAGCAAGTGCCAACATTCTCTTTGTGTGTCAACGGCACCCTGCTCCCCCCAAATCTCTTATGGCAAGAGGCTTTGCCCACTCTTTTAAAAAAGCGGCTAACATCAGTGCTTGATGCACACCCAGTTGCAAGTTTCAGTCGGCACAAGCAGGGCAGAGCGACTGTTGCTGCGAGCGGTGCAGTTGAGGCAAAGCCGGAAACCGCTGATGCGCAAACTGCCAGTGCTGACACCAGTGAAGGACCCACTACACTGGGCACCATCTGGGCTCGCGCTTGGTTGACACATATTTTGCGCGAGTTCAATCTGGGGGGGACCTCTGTTGAGGCCATGTCAACTCGGCTGCTGGAGACACTGCTGGTGATGCGGTATGCCCATTTGTGGGTTGGCTCCTTTGCAGATCCAGCGACAGCAACGTGGGAAAGTGATCAGCAGGGCAGGGGCGAGTGGGTGCATGTACGCACTCCCCACGGCGCCGTTTGGCGCTGCAGGGCAGGCCTCCCTGCCCTGCAGCCCCACGCCTTGGAGCTTCTCACAGTGTGCTGTGTATACGCAGCGGCGCGGCTCAGTGGCTTTTTCCTGCACATGAAAGACTTGCTCACGAGTGTCACTGCTGCATACGCTGATCCCCGTCTGCTGCTGCCAGCCGCAACTGAGCCCGCTGAGGGGGTGGAGGGGTGGGTCCCACCCTTGGAGCCTAGCACGCCGCTGCTGCCAGGCACTCTGAGTCGATACGACTCGACAAGCATGGCTGGCCCTGCGAGCAGTGCTGCACCAGTGCCCGCCTGGGTGTCTGTGCTTCGCAGCACCTTCAAGCAGTACAACCTACTGCACGCCAGCCCTGCTGGCCAAGACATACTGGGGGCAGTGTTTGGCCCTCCACAGGCCGCTGCTGGGGCACAAATGGACAGTGAGGAGTCTTCAGCAGCGCACTTACTGGTGCTGAAGCGCGCAGCTCGCTTTCGCCACCCAGCCCAGCAGCTGGCATGGCCGGTTGGCACACCAAGGGGCGCACACCAGCTGCCCTCCCTCCCACACACCATGCTCACAGCTGCACGCAGCTGGCGCAGATTCTACACTACAGGCGTGTCCATGAAATGGCATTTTGCACACCCTGCGCTGCTGATCCCAGAAGGGGGGGGCTCCGCAAGAAACCCCACCTTGCAGTTACAGTTGCCAGCGCTAGGCTCATCTTCAAGTGCAGTGCACTCTACGAACAGCCGCGACTTGGAAGATGTGTATGGGCCCATTTTGCCACCAGCTCGCAAGCCCTCCACTTCCGCCGAGCTGATGAGCCGTGCAAGGTCGTCTGAAGCGCCCAACAAACGAAGGCGCTCCGCCAGTCACGCCATGTTTCGTATGGCCAGTATCGGCAGCGCCCACTCCCGCCAGCTGTCCCAAACTAGACAGACATCTGAAGGCAGCTCTTCCTCCCGTGGGCCTCGCCTGGCCATGCACCTTCCGCTGGAAGCGCTTCTTCCCATGGTGCGGGGGTCCCTCAGTCTTCAGTCGGGCCTCGAGGGCACCGCCGCTGGAGCAGGCCCGCTGGGCTCAAAGTCGTCGTCTTCTCATACCAGCAGCACTGCTGCAGGCACTGCCAGCACCACAACTGTCGCTGACATCGCTCGGAGCCTGCCGCTCCCGTGGCTGTCCCGAGGGCCTGCTACTGCCCTCACCGGTGGGCTGCTGCGGTGGCCCAGTGCCCTCTCTGAAAGCAGCCAGCAGTGCACACGAGAAGAAACAGGACGGCTACTACAGAGCACTCTGCAGCTTTCAGGGGGCATCGACATGTCCCTTGGGGCGGACTCGGGGGATAGTCCCTTCCGCGCTCCGTCTGCTCTATCCCTGCGTAGGGGTGTTAGCAGTGGGCCCCGACTCATGCCTGTGACGGGGGGTGGGCTCCCAGGGGTGCCCAGTGAGCACAATACCCAGCAAACAGCCACCCCAGCGCAGTCGGGCCTCCCACGTGCCCCCCCCTCACTGGACCTGGTGCGTGCCATGACGGCCCTGAGTGGGGCACGGGATTCGCTCTCGGCCCCCCTCTCACCCAATGACTCAGCAATGGACCCCCACACATGGGCACCCCCCCCTCATATTCGAGCAAGCACAGCAGGGGCCCCGTCCCGTGTGCTGCCTCCCCGAAGCTGCTCCAGCGGCAGCGGAACCATACCCCCCCCTCCCGCAGCTGAAGGGGGGGTCTCCGTCATCACAGGCGGCCGCAGTCTCAGTTCAGGAGCAGTCATGGAGGGCGGCAGTGGCTTCTCTGGTGCAGTTGTTGGCGTGCAGGGCATGTCGCAGCAGCAATCTGCGGAGCTCGCTCGTCTCTCAGCTCAGCTGCACACTCGGCTGAAATCCCGTCCTGGCAGCACTCGGCACAGCCTGCAGAGCCCAGGACAAAGCACCCCGCGGCAACTGGCCACACCCCATGCCTCTCAAAATTCCGCAGGCATTGGGGTCGGGGTGTTCCGACCTAGGAGGTGTTCCGCCACGGATGCAATGGTGGCATCTCTAGAGGCAGAGGCAGGCAGCTCTGACGATGAAGCTGCAGAATCAACCATGCTGGCACCGCATTTGATGGAGTTGCCCAACTCAAGCCCCCTGTTACTAGCACACACTGGCTTGTCCACCCCGCTGTTCAGTACGGGGGCTGGGGGCTCCGAGGAGACTGCACAGCTGCGGCGGCGGTCAGCTGCGCAAGCCGCACTGCTGGCCATGCCACAGCATACCCACTTGCAGCTGAGCAGAAGCCAAGAAAGCAATCCTGAGCAGCGAAGCTTGACTGATTTGGACGACAGAAACGTTTCACGAGACACAGACTGGGGGGGGGTGTTGGGGGGGGTACCCACCGCTGGAGGGGCGTACGTGCCGCTCCCAGAGACAAAGCCTGTGGGCTTTCTGCATGTGATGACTTCGCCTGTGGACGAAGTCACGTTTGCTCCCAGTGCAGGCTTGCGGGCGGCCTCTTGTGCGCTTGACGTCAACGGCTGGGTGCAGCCGGGGGGTGTGTGCCTGGAGACCGCAGCCTCAGCAATGGCCAGTGGCCATGTCAGACCTGCACATGGTGAGGGCTTCAAGGCCTGCACAGCATGCGCCTCAACACAGCTGTCGCCTTGTCCAGGGGCACACACCGCCACTGCCCCCATTGAAGTTGCAGTCGAAGTTGAAGCTGAAGGCGAGGGCGAGTCGACTGCGACACAGCTTCTGGACCAGAGCACCCACTCAACTGTGCTCAAGGAACAGGCTAAGGGGCATAAAGCGAAGAAGCGCACCCCCCCTACTCCATTGGAGCGCCGACGCACTGACAGCGATCTGGTCGTGCCACGCTCATCGTCTGGAGTTGCTCTGCCCAGAACCCCCCGGGGTGCTGCGCTGAATGGCGGCGGTTTGCAGCTAATGCGCCAAGGAGCCGCAGCCACTGACGCAGTGCTGCGCTCCTCGTCAGCACAGGCGTGGAGCACTGTGCTGAGAGCGGCCTCGGGGCAGACGGAGGCCCGCGCTGCCGCTCGTGATGAGCCACTCGATGAAGCCCCCTTGCCCTGCAAGCCCCCTGTGGCCGAAGTCAGCCAGGCATCGGACTCAGAACAGGGTTTGCAGCCTCAATTGCAGCGTGCTGCAGCTGGTTACAGCCATCAACACAGCTCCAGCGGCCACGAGGGGCAGTCTGGGTCTGATTCAGGGGTGGAAGGGGGGCCACCAAAAGCCAGCACTCAGCGTCCCTCCTTGTTCACTGCCCTCGAAGAAGCAACAGGTACGCTGCCACCCCTGTCGTCAGATGCCTCCCAGCTCCCCATGCTGTCCCCTGGGGAGCCGTCGTTTGAGGATTTCAGCGACGGCATGACACCCCCCCCACCGCCTGCGCTGTTGACCCCCCAGCTCTCGCGGCAGTCATCTCAAATGGACGCCGGGCTGCCCTCGCTGCCCCCCCAGTCGGGGGACGGGACAGGGCAGGGCAGCTCCTTTGGGCTGGCGGGTGAGGGTGATGGCTGCGACGCTGCAGCCAACATGGCTTCAGGCGAGCGCGGCAGTGCTGCTCGGCCGTCAGCTCATGCCCAGCAAGTGCCTACGGGGGAGGCGGTGCGCCGTGCAGGGGCTGGGGCCGCCGCTGGGGATGGGGCTGCCGCGGACGCCTCTGGCGAAGGTGCGGTGACAGGAGAAGGCGCCACTGGGTCTGTGGCGGAGTACTACCACTCTGTTTTCGTGCCGCACATCAGCCAGCTTCTGGCTTGGCTACAGTCTTTCTCAGATGCGTGAGCGGGGCGTTCCTGGCATGTGAGGGGGCCTGTCGACCAGACCTGAATTTTACTCACAAGCCCGCACACAAAACGTTGTGCATTGTGTGTGCTGCAGCAAATTGTATGCATGCCACTTCACTACCTTGTGCCAGTCTAGGGTCAGCAACCTTTGGTGAGCTTACTGTGTTGCCGTAGCTGCGGAAGAATTGAATCCGTACATGCCCTTGCAAAAACTTGCAGGCTTCTGTTAATCGTGACATGGCAACTATGAATTTTTTACACAAATTATCGGTAGCCCCGCTGGCAGCTGTGCTCCCAGTATTCGTTTCTGCACACTATGCAGCTGCGGAGGGTGCTCAAAAACCGCAAAATTCCGCTGCTGCGCCCGCCATTGCGCTTGGATACCCTGATGCAGTCTTTCAGCGATCAACTAGAGGAAAGAATGCATTTAGTAGCGACCAAGCTGCTGCAAGCGTTATGGAACCTCTTCCAGCGTATGAGCGCATCAGCAAGTACTCCTTGCCCGAGGAATACATGGGTTCCTTCAAGAAAATTGACATCACGCGACGCTTCAATGGGGGTAAGCACTTCATTGGCACCCTGCTACGCAAGCCAGGAGCTGTTGAGGTCCACGAACAGTGGCTGAACCCGGACACTCGTGAGCTGCTCGTTCAAGTGCGCATGGGCGACTGTGCCGTCGGGCACCCTGGCATCGTGCACGGCGGGGCCACTGCAACCATCCTGGACAACGCATTCGGCATGCTGTTCTTCTCGTGCAACTTAGGCACTGGCTTCACCGCCAATCTCAACATTGACTATCGCGCTCCCCTGCCTGCGGGCACTGACGTCACGGCTCACCTGATTGTAGATGGCATCCGTGGCTCAAAAGTGCACATGCGAGCGGTGCTGTACAACCCCCAAAGCGGCGCCGTGTATGCCCAGGCACGGTGCCTCTTCATCGCAAAGCACGTCTCGTCAAGCGCCAAAGCTGTGGGGGCACTGCAGCGGTACTTGAGTCAGGGCCTGGCGTCAGGCGCCAAAGTTGTCTCGGAGGCGCCGGGGGGGGCAAGGGATACGGAGCTGGCGTCAGCTGCCGGGAAATAAATCAACTCAGTACACTCGACCCGCTGTTGACTACACGTTGACAGCATTATAGGCAGCCTGGCAGTGGCAAAGTGCTGGGCTTGTGAGGCACCAGAAGAACCCCCCCCCCCAGGTCCAGTAAGAGCCTCCTGGTGCATATCAGTGCACAGTATACAGAATGTGGCGCCTAGCACGGGCTTCGGCTCAAATTTCCGCAAGCGTAGAGCTCCCCGTATCGCTGGGGGCCGTAGCTGTGCTTCAAATATTTGCCAAGCTTGCTCGGCAGGGGAAAACCATTTCACCATCAACACGCCAAAAAATGATATGACTGTTTGACAAGCAAGTGTCGCCCAATTCTGCTCCTGGAATGGTTGCTCAAGCACCCACAAGCACAAGCAAGTATGGCTCAACTGAATCAGCTTCACTTGGCTGCCTGGTTTCTTGTCCTACTGTTGTCGCAGCTAGCATGGCACCCAGCAGCGTTTGGAGAAGTTGAGCCACATGCGTGTGATTTGCTTGTGAAGTCCCCCACGGGTCGCAAATTCTTGTACCCGCTGCACTCAGGATCAGTCCAGAATATTCTGGCAGCTGCGGATGCCGGCGGACACACGCTGTCGTAAGTTACGGCATACCATATAGACAACCAACCAGCTGCTGAAGATAATTTTCTTCTCAGTGCCAACATTTGCTCCAACACAACGGCAATTTGTGCTCCATTTCCTGGGTAAGCGGCGCACCCTGCCGACATTTCTGTGCCAATGCGACGACCACTGACACTGACTGCAGGGCAACCGCTGAAACAGGGGCAGCAATCATAGTGTACGGACAGCCTCCTCATTGTCTGCCTTCCAGCACCGGCGATGATGGGCCCAAGTGCTTTGATAAATTGGGTGCAGCCGTCTGCTGCACTGCCCCTTGCCAAGTAATAGCACGGAGTGAGCCAACGTGGCACAGCCAAGATGCAGACAATCTCGCCACAGGAGGAGTAATCGGAAGGTTTAAACCCGAGCCTGATTCTTCTGGCCTTTGTGGGGGAAACGACTGGAAGACTGTATTTCACGTTAGCTGTGCCAGCTTGCTGCCTGCGTCTCAGCTCATTGGCGTGAAGTCCACGATGGGCCCAGGGGCAGACTGCGCCGTGAACATGTTCTTCGCCTCTCCAGCTGCGTGTGCGTCCTTCACGATCACACTTGGGTGGGTGCTCGTGGCATGCTTCTGCGCCTTGCTGTTTCTGTATGTGGTGTTGGGCGTGCTGCTGGCGGCGCTGCTGCGAGGGCGCCTGGACCACCCCCACAACCAGCAGTGGAAGCAGCTGCTGCACCTGGTATCAGACGGCTGCAGTGTCATCAAACGTGCCCTGGGCAAGTGCACAGCTGTGGCCTGCCTGGGCTGTCTGGGGCGCTGCCCAGGGTGGGGAGACGCCGCCAGGGGGGAGACTGATGAGTTTGCGCACGCGTCCGCCGGAGCCGCGCGGCGCCAGGGGAGGCGAGGGACAAGTACTTGTCTTGCTTGCGTCCAGGTGCTCATTGGCTGGCGCGACAGGCCCGTGGTGGGCCCACACATACACGCCCACCACGGTGCCCAGCCACCCGTTGGAGCACGCCAGGACTCCATGGACGCAGCTGACTGGTTGTCTCCTGAACTGACTCAAGATGCACTGTCAGTTGGCAGCAGCTCCGACGGGTTTGACGATCGGGGGAGCGAAGTGTCCTCATCTGACGAAGAGGTCACTGTTGAGGTGTGACGCTCTCAGGAAGAATGGCTTTGGGGTTGACATGGACTTGAGACTGTCGAACATTGGTTCCAGCCTGCAATTAGGCCGCCAGTGTGAGTTTCGTTGTTCGAGGCATTGCCGGCTTATACAGGCTAGCTGCTTCCCGCGCTTGGGGGGCAGCATTTCACACGAGGGGAACTCATGTTTGGCACCGCGGAGCGCTCGTTAGGTCTAACTTGTCGGAAACCAAAGCTCGCGTTTTAAGCTGGTTTTGTATTGAGGCAAGTTATTGTTTGAGATGGCTGCAGGTCAGCTGGGCGCGACTTTCGTGGAAAGGGTCAACGATTTACGGGAAAAGTCTTCGGAGGCTGAATGGCTGCAGGTGGCCAATTTTTTATTGAGCCAAGATCAAGATTACGAACACGCAGAAGCAATTTGTAATCATGCACCAGCTCGAAAGGCTGTGCTGCCAGTTGCTCTGGGTTGTGTCTGCAAACGGCTCCAAGGCCACAACGCTGCGTTACAACTACTTCTGTGCTTCTGCACGGCATGCACTTCAAACTGGTGGCATCAGTACAATTTCCACCAAGTTTGCATTGGGCTTTGTTTTGGTGGAACAGTTTCACAGAGGGTTTTGAGCGGCAAGTGCCTCCAGGCGATGTGTTTGCAGGCTGCCTCCAGCTATCCAGCGTTGAAATGTCTGCATGAAGATGGAGTCACCGAATGGGCTCTGAAGGCCATGAAACGGCATGCCACAAGTCATGACCGCCCTGAGCTTTTTATGCCTGCAGTCACTTGCCTTTCAGCGCTTTTGCCTTGTCAAGGTGCACGTGAGCTTATCCTGTCTGGCAACGTGCCAGCAATGCTGCAGAAGATCCATGGCGCCTGCCGTCTGAACAATCAGAGCGTCAATGCATACAGCAGCCTCCTGCAGGCCATGCAGCGCTGGCTTGTGCGCCCCCGCCGCGCCAAACGGCTGCTCCCCCTCGCAGCCCCAGCAGGCGCGGCTGAGGCAAGCAAGGCGTTTCAGCACCTGCAAGCCATGGCACAGGATAGCGATGCCGCTGTGAGTGCACCCACGTGGTCTTCACAACAAGCCAGCTCGGGCAGCTCGCCGCCTTCCCCAGCCTGCTTGGCTGAAAGCAGGCCGCCCCCAAGTGATGCAGCTGCACCCCCCCACAGCACCCCACAGCAAGCGCGGCATTTGCAGGATCTGCGGGAGGCTGGCTTGGACGTGGATGCGCTGCCTGCCTCGCTACTGCATCTCTTCATGGACGAGGGTGCAGGGACAGCAGCAGCAAGCTCCGACACGGACAGCGAGTGAGGCGTTCAATGAAGCAGATTCAGCACCAGGCCCATGACATTGCAGCAGCAAGTCCTTGTTCGCAAGTGCGCAAGATCAGGAGGAGTGCACGGTGGCACAGCAGGTTGCCAGGCAGACGGCACTTGCTGCTCAGGCTTGGTTGTATAATACCAGACATCACGTGAACCTATGCACTGTAGCTACTCGTGGGTGCCCATGGGTACAGAATTGGGTGATGAAAACGGTTACACCAAAAGAACGGTTTTATCCTGCATACCCCCCTTGGGCTGTGTCATGAAGCACGGCGTGCCTCGAGCTCTTGTCTTATTCGGGTCGATGTGGCAAAGGGATACATGACTCAAACTCACGGGTTGTACATACAACAGGCATGTGGGTTGTACTATAACGCTTCAACTCTGCATTGGTTGTCGTATCGTTGATAAGAAAGCATGGATGAGCCGGTGAAGCTTCTGCCTCCGTCATGCTCTGGCCGATGGAAAGCTGAGCTTCGAGAGATTGGGCAGCTAGCTGGCCCAATCGCAATCTCAAACTTCTTTGGAGTATTCATGCAGCTCACAGATTTAGCTTTCATCGGGCATCTTGGGGCTGATTCTCTTGCGGCAGCTGCTCTTGGTGCGAAAGATTGTGTATTTTCCGCACAGGCACTTGGGCACTGTACAACCCTTGATATCACGCAGGTAACACTCTCTTCAATCTATTGTACTACTGTATTGTGGGAGCAGCGACTGTGATCGATACTTACGCCTCTCAGGCTTTCGGCAGCCGTAACAAGTGGCTCGTGGGCATGTATGTTGAGCGACATTTCTGCACCTCACGACTGTTGACAGCGCGCTGAATCTTCAGGTATACGATCCGTGGAACGCTGCTGATGACAGGACTTGCCATTATTGGGACCATTCTATTGGCTTGTGCTCCTCAAGTATTTGCTGTAGTCATGCCAGGCTCAAAAAGCGGCCCGGATGCAGGCCGCTTTGCACAACTCCTGGCACCCAGTATTCTACCCTGGGTTTTGTATTTGTGCAATCAGAAGTTTCTCATTGCTCAGGGTATCGTTTGGCCCTGCGTGTTGGTCAGTCTCCTTGCTGCGGTGGTGAACATCGGTTTGAATGCTTGGCTTGTCGGCGCATTGGGGTTTGTGGGCAGCCCTTTGTCCACCACGTCAGCACGCTGCCTGCAGCTCATTCTGCTCTTTGGCTACACATGCATCTTCAAGCCGCACAGGCTGAACCAGACATGGCGCACGCCCACCTTGAAGCAGGTGTTCTCGCACTTGTCCGTGTTCCGTGCAATGGCTGTTCTTGCTGCTGGCGGGCTTGTGATGACAGCAGCTGAGGCGTGGGCATTTGACATGACCGTCATCTTCGCCGGCTTTCTGCACAGCGCTGTGGCCCTGGATGCACATACAGTGCTGCTGAATCTGTGTGGGCTGGCTTTTGCGTCTCTGGCTTTCAGTGTGTCGGTGGGGGGGTCTGTGCGTGTGGGGACTCTTCTTGGGAAGGGCAAGCCTCAGGATGCCCGCACCGCTGCTGCAGTGTGCATCGTCACCGGCGCCACCACCATGTCCTTCATGGCGGTGCTGTTTATTTTCGGGGGGGAGCTGATGGCGCGCATCTTCACCAGGGACGAAGCTGTTCTCCGGGAGGTGGGCAAGATCACGTGGGCGGCAGGCGTGTTCCAGATCCAAGATGGAATACAGGCGTGTGCCGCTGGTGTGCTGCGTGGCATGGGCAAGCAGGTGCAGGTCGCCATCGTGAATGCCGTGTGCTTCTGGCTCATCGGGACACCGTTCGGTCTCATCATGACGTTTGCCCCCGGGCACTTGGGCGTGCTGGGCCTGTGGCTGGGGCTGCTTCTGGCCCTCACCTGCATGAATGTCGTGTATGCATGGGTGCTGTGGTGGGCTGACTGGGAGGCAGCTGCTGCGGTGGCGCAGGCCCGAGGGTCCGCTGGGGAGGACATGTTGCTGGCAAGCGACGAGGAGGACGAAGGGGGGGTGCAGGGGGGGTGCTCTGCGGAGGCCCCCCTGCTCTCAAAGATAGACTCACTGAACATGCCCACATGAGCACACGTGCGCCGCATTTAAGCTCTTGCAGTGGCACTTGCCAAGGTGTGTGTATTCAGCACAGTGCGTGTCTAGGCGCGCTCTAGCACAACTGCAATACCCTGTCCGCCACCAATGCACGCGGAGCCCACAGCGAACTTCTTGGAGGGGTCTGCTGCCAGCTGGTGTGCAAGGTGTGTGGTGATGCGGGCACCGGATGCCCCCAGGGGGTGTCCGATGGAGATGGCGCCGCCGCATGCATTCAGCTTGGCGCGGGCCACCCCCAGCTCCTTCTCGGCGGCGAGGGCGACGGGGGCAAACGCCTCATTGACCTCAACCAGGTCCATGTCGTCGATAGTCTTCCCGGCGCGCAGCAGTGCCTGGCGAATGGCAGGCACGGGACCGTAGCCCATGACACTGGGATCCACACCAGAGATGCCCCAGGACACCACGCGTGCAAGGGGGGTATATCCGTGCTGCTTCACTGCCTCCTCGCTCGCAACCACCATCATGGCTGCACCGTCGTTGATGCCGGAGGAGCTGCCGGCAGTCACCACGCCCGCCTTGTCGAAGACGGTGGGCAGCTTGGCCAGGCTCTCCGCGGTGGTGCCTGGGCGGGGGTGCTCGTCCACATGGAAGCTCTCCACGCCTTTGCGGGTCTTGATCTCCACGGGGGCGATCTCGGCGTCGAACTTGCCAGCGGCGTGGGCGGCTGCCCAAGCCGCCTGAGAGCGGGCGGCATACTCATCCAGCTCCTCACGGGTCATGTTGAACTGCTTGGCCAGGTTCTCCGCTGTGACTCCCATGGGCAGCTTGGTGTGGTTGTCGGTGAGGGCAGCCCACAGGGTGTCAACCATGTTCAGGCCTCCACCCAACTTCACACCAAAACGCGCATTGTGCCCATATGCAGACAGGGGGCACTGGGACATGTTCTCGGCACCTCCAGCCAGCACGACGTTGCTTTCTCCCAGCATGATGTCCTTCGCTGCAAGCACGACCGACTCAAAACCAGACCCGCACAGGCGGTTCACAGTGAGTGCAGTCGCCTCGTTGGGCACTCCCACACGCAGGCCAACGTGGCGGGCGATGTAGGGAGCATCCGAAGCAGATTGTGCGACATTTCCGACGATTGTGGAATCAATAACGGCCGGGTCGATCTGAGTAGTACGAAGGAATCAGGTGCAGTGCAGCAAAACGGCGCGAAATGCCGCAGCTTACCTTGCCAGCCAGCAAAGCAGCAGCGGCAGCTTTCTCGCCCAAATCCGTCGCACTGAACTTCGTCAGTTTTCCGCCAAAGGTGCCGAAAGCGGTGCGTTTAGCCTGCAGTAGATTGGAATGTGAGTTGAGCCTGTACTACAGAACCAGCTGCGGCTCAATTGCCATCAAGGCACATACAGCGACGATGTAAACTCCACGAGCAGCCATTTCAATAAAATTAGTTGTCTGCGGGAGGTAGCATTCTGAATTGCGACTTTCTAAGAGCTAAGACAGGCAGGCACCACCAAGCGACGTGATCACCAAAACGAGAATATGCACCCAAACAGGCAAGCAAGCAACATAAACATACCAAACAGGTAAACAACGCCAAAGTGTGTGGTGTGTAAGTCAAGAGAAAGTATTCGAACAAGCGCGTGACGCTGCTGTATGCGGCGACTCCAGTTGGCAGTCACAGTCACACACACCCCCGTACACATTCGACACTTGCTTGGGCACACTTTCCAATTTACAGGC
>Ga0307982_1000118_pt1 | contig 58232 bp, 40 predicted proteins | sample OrgLakmetagen989_FD_201847 | JGI IMG/M metagenome (GOLD analysis project Ga0307982, IMG submission 201847) | Saline water microbial communities from Organic Lake, Antarctica - #989 | ecosystem: Environmental > Aquatic > Non-marine Saline and Alkaline > Saline | place: Antarctica: Organic Lake... | reverse complement strand
CCACTGCTCGGCAATTGTATACTTCATCGACTCATAACTGATCTCTGCTTGAATGAGCTGTTCCAGAGCACGATTAAGGTCGAGGGCATCGATGAGTCCCTTTCGAAACTCCTTGGACTGCTCTTCATAGTTTTGCTGGGAAACCTCGTAGGATTCTCTAAAAATGTCATTGCGCTTAATCTGGCTTAAAAATTGATTCTCAACCACCTTCACTTCATTATTAAGATTTATTTTAGACATTTCGAGATCTCTGCTGATTTGTCTCATCCGCACCCTTTCTTGCTCCGCCCTAGCACTGGTTTGGCCAAAGTCAAAAAAGCTCCAACTAAAGGACACTGCGAGATCCCAGTTATCCTGTCGACCAAATTGTCGCCGACTTAAATAGTAGTTAGAAAGTAGGTCTATTCGGGGCATGAGGGCCGAATTTTGAATGGTGATATTTTGCAGTTGATTGTTAATACTCTCCTCTAAAAACTTGTATTGTGGCCTTTCACTAGCGTCTCTACCCCAGTTACTAGGAAGCTTTGTATAGTCTTTGAGATTGAGACTCACTTTATTCGCATCAAGAGAGAGGCCAGTTAAAGCCTCAAGGTTGAGTTGACTTGTCTTTAAGTTTTCTAAAATTTGAAGGTGTTGGCCTTCGAGAATTTTAAGCTGAGTTAGAGTTGAGAGGTAGTCGGCTTTTCTAACTCTGCCGATTCGACTCCATTTTTTCAATAACGTAGCTCTTTTCTTCAGACTGACCATTTGTTTGGCGATAAGCTTGCGCTGATTATTTAGATTCAGATTGTCAAAATAAAGGGCATTAATACGAAGGAAAGCTTCAAAGAGCTGACTATCTTTTTGATTCTTTGCTAAGGCCGGAAGGATGTCCTTGTATTTAAAGTAAGTGTACTCTGCCCCTCCATTATAAAGAGTTGTTCTGAGACTAATCGCATTTTGATTATCGACCCTGTCCCAACCGCTTTGACTTGTTAAGGTTTTATCACCGTAGAAGTAGATTCCCTCTAAACCCAGTGTCGGCAAGAATGCCCCCTTAAGTTCTTTTACTCTGGCCCGTTGAAAATCAACTTCCAACTCAATTCTCTTGAAGTTTGGGTTGTTTTTCTTTGCCGACTGATAGAACTCTAGAACAGTTTGAGAGAATGTGAGTTGAGAGAGAAGAAAAAGGATAACCACTGATGATGAGCGCATATTTCCTTCACAGGCTAGAGGTTGAAAAGAGTGCCAGAGAAGATCCACACTGAGCTGTTTGATGTTAATTCAACTTATCCGTTCTTCAAAGTCAGTTTTACTTAGCTAGCCTAGATATTTGAGCTCACACAACTCGCCGCACCAAGGATATTAAAAAGACAGGAGTCCTCTCTGGGTGTAAAAATAATTGGCAAAAATCCGATCAATAACTATCATTGAAGAATGTTAGTACTAGTGATGGGCCATAGGCTACCTCTTGCCAGAACCTTAGAAAGACTGAAGATCCCCTACATCGTCTGGAGCGAGAAGCCGCTCAAGAATAAGCTTTGCTCAGAACAAATCATCGTCTCTTCTTTTCCTGAGCAAAAAGAGGACGTTTATGACAAAGTCTCTGAGTACTCTGAAATTACACACGTCATTGCTTCGGTTGAAAAAGCCGTTATCCCTGCTTCCAATATTCGTCTCTGGTTTAAGTTAAAGAGAAACCCTCACAATCTGATCCTCAAGTGCACTGACAAACTAAAGATGAAGACTTACCTTTTGGAAAAAAATATTCCTATGACGAAGTTCAGCTCATCGAGAAAGATATCTTCTGAAGAAGCAATAGAGCGCCTTGGCTTTCCCATTGTTTCAAAGCCAAAGCTAAGCTCAGGGGGCAGAGGAATAAGTTTTCTCAGATCTAGAGAAGAAGTGGAGCTGGCAAAGACCAGTTCGTGCTACTACGAAGAGTTCATAGAAGGTACTGAAGGCAGTGTTGAGTCGTTCATTGTTGATAACGAGATCGTCTTCAGTAACATCACCGAATACTACAAGAATGGTTTATGCAATAAAGTACCTGGTCGCTACTCGGATGAGCTCAATGCCAAAATACGAGAGCTTAACCGTTCGGTCGTAAAAGCTTTGAACATCAAATGGGGTATGACTCACTTAGAATACTATATTACTGACTCCGGTCTCTATTTTGGAGAAATCGCTTTGCGCCCTCCTGGAGGTTACATTATGGAGATCATCAGTAAGTCCTATAATATTGACGCTTGGGAAACTTTTATCCTCGTAGAGCTGGGTCTCTATGCAAGCAATAAGGTTCAATTAGAAAGTTACGGCTCTTCCCTCCTTATTCATCCTGAAAAAGGCACCGTCGCCTCAATCGAAGGAGTTGAGGATATTAAGAAACTTGAAAGCCTAGATCATTTTAAGCTCAATTTAAAAGTAGGTGATGTCATCGGTAAACGACAAGGTGTGGGAGAAAACTTTGGGTATGCCTTCTTCTCAAATAGCTCTGCCAAGAAGCTAGATCAAGACATCAAGACATCAAGAGGTTTTATGAGTTATTTAAGATTAATTTAAATAAATAATTGCTCTATTTTTGATTTTTAAGAAATAACAAAATCTGGGCAAGGTTACTCATCAACGATTAAAAAATACCCAAAGTTCAAGTAGCTCTCTTTTTTTCTCTGGACCGTTTTGGTCAAAGAGCAAAATCATGCGATCTTAAGGCGACACAGCTCATTGCACAGTCCATGGATCGTGATAAACTAAAAATAATTTATAGAGGACGTAATGAATACTTACAAAAAGAAAGCTTTTCTTATATTGATCTTGACCACAATGAGTCTGCTCTTTGCTACTACTTTCTTCTTAGATAAAAGAAGTAAGAAGGAAGTGAGAGACCTTAATCATCGCACGGACCTAGCGGTTTCTGTACTCAGTGACTTTGGCTACGGAGGAATCATTCATGGCTTTAAAAACTTTCTCATTCGAGGTCGCCAAGCGGACTATAACAATATTCTCATTAAGTTTAATCACATTCAAAAATCAATCGTAACTTACACCCAAAAAGACTTATCAGACTTAGAGAAAAGATCTCTAAAGGATGTCCTTCAAACCGCACAAGACTATCGTTCAAGCCTCGAAATTATTAGAGAGCGACGATCTCAGTCTAAATTTAAAATTAGAGACATAGATAAAATAGTCAAAATAGACGATGAGAAAGCACTTAAGGGTATTTCCTTTCTTATTCAAGAGTTAAACAAGAGAACCAGGTTAGCCGAAAAGAGGGCAAATCAAGCCAGTCTATCTTTCTTCGCTATCGTTCTCATCTTTGGGATTTTCTTAGGTTTCCTCTACTTTAAAGAAATTTCCTCCTTAGGAAGGAGAAATCAGCAGCTCGCTACAGCGAATGAAGAGCTAGTCCAGTTCTCCTATAGAACGTCTCATGATCTCAAGTCCCCTCTTACCACGATAATAGGCTTGACTGAAGCGACGGTTGAAGATCTTCAGGATGGTGACCTAGAAGAAGCCAAGCAAAACCTTGAGCGAATCAATCGTCAGTCTAAAAGACTTGAAACATTGGTTCAAGACATCCTAAAACTGGCCCGTCTTGATCTTGCAGAAGATTCACAAGACATTGTAGAACTTCAAAGTATTGTCAAAGAAGTAGAGGAGGGACACGCTCACTCACTCCAACTCAATGGTGTCCGCTTTCAAAGTGAGGTCTCTCTGACAAGACAACACCGAACCTCGCGGATTCGTCTTTATCAAATCATCAGCAATATTGCCGGCAATGGTATTAAATACCACGATCCCAAAAAGAAAGACTGCTTTGTCAGCATTAAGATAACCGATAACGCAAATGACCTGCTTATTGAAATTGAGGATAATGGTATCGGTATTCCAGCAAAGGACAAGAGTGACGTTTATAAAATGTTTAAGCAGTTTCATTCTGATAACAGCTTAGGCTCAGGACTGGGCATGCACATTGTTAAGAAATCAGTAGATGCACTGGATGGTAAGATTGACTTTAAAAGCTCTTCACAAGGTACAATATTCTCCTTAGTCATTCCGACAGACAACCAGTAGCTGCTTTTATTTAATGCAACTGGACATTCTCTAGCAAGCCCCTTAAAAATAGCAAATGAAAGCCATAATCCTATTACTAATTATGAGTTCCTCTGGTCTTATGGCCCAAGAGTACTTCGAGAGAATTCGGCAAGAGTACGAATCACTGCTCGATAAAAAATATATTTTACTTCCCCATAAAGGCGTCTTTCTTCTGCCCTTCTCCTACAATGAAACACCTAACAAAGACTCCTATAGAGGACTGACCTCCACGCCAGAGTTCAGTGACAGAGGCGACTACAACAGAAAACTTGAAACCGAGTTTCAGATCAGCTTTTTGGTGCTGGCCAGTAAAAATTTATTTGGTTCAGATTTTAATATCTTCTTGGGCTACACCCAAAGGTCATGGTGGCAGCTCTTTAATCCAAAGTGGTCTCGACCGTTTCGTGAGACAAACTATGCACCTGAACTCTTTGCCAGGCGTCTTTTCTCTCGCCCTAAAAAAATGGCGAGCCTAAACTTTGTTGGCTACGACTTGGGCTTTGTTCACCAGTCTAATGGTCAATCTCAAGAACTCTCTCGGAGTTGGAATAGAGTTTTTTCTCGTCTTGTCTTCACTGTTGGAGAAACGATCTTTATTACCAGCCTCTGGTATCGTCTCCCCGAAAAAGATGCGGGAGACCAAAACCCTGGTATCGAAAGATACGTGGGCCACGGAGAACTTCTCATACGAAGATCGTTCGGTAATCATGATATTCAACTGAGAGTACTCTCCGGTACCAGTAAACTAGGCGGTGAACTCTCTCACAGCTATCCTATTGCCAATGGCCTCAGTACCTACATCAAGGTAAGCTCCGGCTATGGCCTCTCTCTCATCGATTACAACAAAGAGACGCAAAGAATTGGTATTGGTGTCTCTTTAACTGACATCTTTACCATACCCAAAAGAAAATAATAAAAAAGCCCTTCGAAAAGGGCCTTGATTATCTGAAATTTATTTTATTTTTATCGCTGTGTTGCACTTGATTGAGAAGCTGATCGCTCTTCATTTGTCCAATAACCTACTTTACCATCGGCAAGTCTTCCAAGACCGTCAAAGATGTGTGTTCTTTCAGAGTCTGTTTCTCCACCAGCGGCCCATTTTAATTGGTAGCCTAATAAGGCATTGTCATAGTGCTCTTGGCATCTCTCAAGCTCACCTGCAGACTCCAGTTCCTCTTTTATATGATCCATCTTAACTTCAAAACTAATTAATTCACGACCGCTGATACGGTAAGAGTTATCAAACTCTTTTGCGTGCCGAGCAAGCTTTCTTTGACAAAAACCATGATTCATTCGAGTAATTCCATTTTGAATGCGGCTTCCTACTGAGCGAGTAGCACCAGTCGCTTTTTCGGCAACGGCTCCGCCAACCCCTTGAGTCGCCTCGACTCCTCGAGAGACACCGCCAGAAACTGATTCACTAACTCGAGCACCAAAGCCCTTAGTCGCTTCAACCCCTTGGGAAACTCCACCTGATACGGATTCGCTAACTCGGCTTCCAAAGCCTCGAGTTGCATCAACTCCTTGAGAGAGTCCACTTGAAACGGAGTCACTTGCTCTGCTTCCCATATCTCTTGTTGCAGCAGCACCTTGAGAAGCGCTATCCTTAACTGAATCACTTACTCTGCTGCCTAAGGCCCTTGTTGCAGCTATCCCATCGCCAGCTTTTTCAGAAACGGTATCAATAACTTTTTTTCCAAAACCAATGACAGCATCTGAGCCTTTAGTTGCCGTATCAGTGATTCCTTCCCGTGCTTGAGAAGCATCGTCCGAAACACTCGTTTTTACATGATTATACGAATCTGATGCCCGAGCGGCACTTAGAGTTGCGCTGGCAGGATTACTATTGGAAAGAAGCCTTTGCCTTACTTCTTCTTTTTTCTTTTGGCATTGAAGAGAACTAGGGTTGAAACAAAAAACTGACATTGACTGGGCAGTTTCAGGATTCGTGAATTTAAACGTTTTTGAATGAACGCTCCAAGACCCAAAAATGGCAAGTGCGATAATGAGTTTGCTTGCTTTCATAATATTCTCTCCAAGTTATTTGTCCCTTTTGTAATACAAGAATCATGACAAAATGATTCTTGTAAAAACGACCACTTAGAAAGTGTAAACTGTTACAGATTTGATCAATTCTGCTATTTGACCAATCTTTGGTCATAACGACGCTTCTTACATGGTCTCAACGATCCCTTGCTATTGGAGAAGAACCTTTGACTAGTAACAGCGTCTATTTATAAAATTTAAGGGATTGATAAACGAAAAGGAGTTCTATTATGCCAAAAGAATTAGCAGCACATAATGTCGGAGTAGAAGAATACAAAGGAAACAAAATTCTAAAAATATACAAAGTTGACGACGAGGGTAATGAGCTTGAAAAGTATGGAACGGTTGTTAGTTTTGGACTAACAAAAGCCCAGTATATTTTGGAAAACGTTGAGGCCATTAAGAAATTTGTCGAAACCTATTCTCAGGAATAGATATTCAACTATTTGCAAAGAAGGTGCGGAGTAAGAATGCGCTCCAAGTGACTTGGGTACATCTTAAAATTCTCTGGAGCGATCATAAAAGAATCTGCTGCTCCTAGAGCATTAAAAAGATAGTAAGGCATCCGATATTCATCAAAAAGACCCATATGATGGCCAACTTCCTCTAAAAGAGCGTCTCGCTTTAGATTTACGGTGAAGTTTTTAGCGTTAGGCTGACTTGGAAGGCCGCAGTCACTTGAATTGCGAGCAGCATTCCAACACTTACGAATATGAATAATGTCCTCTGCTTCTTGGAGCGTATCAGCTTCAGTGAAATCAAACTCGAAGCGAACCTTCTTGCCATTAAATCCAGCGTTAACATTATAAAAATCTCTAGACCAAGAGGTCCATGTGCCCAACAGTGCGTGAACTTGACCTTGAGAAATACCCGTTTCCCGCAGGAACCTTAACTTTAAGCTGATAATAAAAGCTGTCTCCGTCTCAAGCACTTCATATTCACGCCAAGCTTTAAAGTACTCGAGAAAAAAGTTTGAAGACAAAGAACTGTGATCTTCTTTCTTTTTAAAACTAGAGCACTGCACAGGTAAAGCTTTTAATTCACAACTGGGGGCTTCTAGAACTCCCTCAGCATAAGCCTGATTATCAACTAAGGGATGACCATTTTTCAATATTGAGTCCCCGATACCTTTTAGGTGAGATTGGTGAAAATTCAGAAAAGCTTTATAAGCCGCCTGATTTTGGCCTTTTAGGAGTAGCTTATGGGATCTCTCTATTTTCTTTTCAACTTTTCTTAAAAAGGCGCCAAGGAGGTAGAAGCGTTTTTCACTCATGATAAAAGATTCATACTCATCAGCTCCTAAACGAAAAAGAGCTTTGACTACTTTGCGCGCCTCTTGGCGGTATTGATCATCTAAAAGGAAAAAGGCGTTTTCTAAAGAGTACTGAAGGCCTCTAAATTGAGATCCTTCTTTTGTTTCTAAGATATCAAGCAAAATAGCGGCTTTAATATTCTCGGAGGGCAGTGCCTTCGCTTCTAAATGAAAAAACTTTTCACTAAAAGCCTTGAGCTCAATAGGGAGTAGACTCCATTTTTTGAAATTACTTGAGTAGATCTTTTTTTCATATTTATTTTTTGTCGTATAAAAGAACTCTTTATTACTCAATAACTCAAGAAAACTAAGATGAAGTGAGGATGTCGCCAAGGGTGCTCCCAGAAAAAGGGAGAAGACAAACTGAATATTCTCTCTTTCTTTGAGTTCCCAATCGGTAAAAACCTTCTCTTCGCTTTCAATAGGTTTTTGCCCACATTTGATTGCCCGATGATTAACAATCCCAGATTCCGAGCCCTGCCCTAAAGGAGCAAGATGACCGTAACCTCTATGGGAATCCTCAAAGAATAACCCCCTAGATACCTGCTCAAAAGCCTGATCAAACCCATACGCTCCCTTGGGAACTGTCAAACAGACCAAGAAGAAGATGAAGAAATAGACACTTTTGAAAGCCAGCCCTATGACATTACCTTTGTTTAAGTGATTAGCGTAAACTGTTACATCCAATATTCATGCCAATAGTAAGCGCCTCTTTTCTAGATGACACTCATTCGGTAGAGTTAAACGACTAATCTTGCAACTTGGGTAAAAAATGATTCTTAAATATGTTCTTCTCGCTTTCCTTCTTACTTCCTGCGCTAGCTACAAGGGTAAGAATTCTTTTAAAAAACAAGAAAACTTAAGTTATGGAGCTCACTCAAGGCAAGTTGGTGATCTTTACCTGACTGACGCAAAGGAAGCTCCCCTCATTCTTACCATTCACGGAGGAAGCTGGTCTAACCGAAGCCACCATGACATGACAAATATAGCAGAGTCTCTGGCCACGAATGGCTATAACGTCTTCAACATCAGTTATCGCTTCGCACCCCAGTTTAAACATCCCTCTCCCATTGAAGACCTATCCCTCGCCATTGCTTTCATAAAAAAGTCACAAGGGGAGAAACTTAAAAATAAAAAGATCGGTCTTTGGGGTTACTCTTCCGGTGCTCACACCGCCTTGATGTATGGCCTTAAAGAAGAGAACTCTGTCGTGGCCATTGTCGCGGGTGGGGGCCCCTATGATTTCACTTGGTGGCCCAATTCGCCTATCGTCACTCCCTACATGGGCTATGCTAGAGATGAAAATATAGAAGGATGGCTTGAAGCTTCTCCAGTTAGTTTGTTAACGAAAAACTCTCCTAGTCTATTTCTCTATCATGGAAAAGAGGATGAATTAGTGGAGCACTCTCAAATGACAGCACTAGATGCTAGAGCAAAGCTGATGGGTATTGATAGTGAGACTCATACAGTAAGTTTTTGGGGCCACGCAACAACGTTTGTTTTTTCTAACGAAGCCATCCAAAAGGCTATCCTCTTTCTCAATAAGCGGTTCAAAGAGCAAAAAGAAATGTCTAGATAAATTAATAAAAACTAGCAAAAGCCTTTCATTCTTTTTCATAAATTTTTTTTAGACTTTGTTTTTAGTAATTAAAACAAGGAGATTTTATGAGCACCTTAAGTGGAAGAAAGATCGCAATCCTTGCGACCGACGGTTTTGAGCATTCAGAATTATTTGAACCATTAAAAGCCTTCAAAGAAGCTGGAGCTTCCGTCGATGTCATCTCTTTAAAAAAGGGAAAAATTAAATCTTGGAAAGATAATTCTTGGGGACAAGAAATAGAGGTTAATAAAACCGTAACGGAAGCGAGTTCCAACGACTACGATGGGCTGATGCTTCCCGGAGGAGTTATCAATCCTGACCTACTGAGAAAAGAAGAAAGTGCTATCAGCTTTGTTCGCTCGTTTAACTCAGGCAACAGCCGAAAACCAATAGCAGCAATCTGTCATGGACCGTGGCTTCTTGTCGAGGCCGGGATAGCGGAAGGCAAAAAGATGACCTCCTATGCCTCAATTAAGACTGACCTCAAAAACGCCGGGGTTAATTGGGTAGATCAAGAAGTGGTCTGCGACAATGGCATTGTCACAAGTAGAAGCCCTCAAGACTTAAAGCCCTTTATTGCCAAAGCAATTGAAGAGTATGAGGAGGGAACCCACGAAAAAGGCGCCTAAAACTACAGTAGAGTAACGGCTTTACTAGACAGAAGTTACTCTACGATGGTCAATTCCAGTAAAGAGACCTATATTGCTTTCTAGATCTCTCTACTGGAATTCCTCATATGCCGGCCAAGTCAAAATCTCTTCTCGAAGGCAACGTTAAAAAGCATGTTCTTAGTTTAACTTGGCCGATGATTTTTGGCATTTTTGCCATACTCTCGACATCAATCGTAGATACCTACTTTGTTGGAAAACTGGGGACGAATCAGCTTGCCGCCCTCTCTTTCACCTTCCCCGTAGTTCTTGGGCTCTCCAGTATATCTATAGGGCTTGGGATTGGTACCTCGTCCGTCATTTCTCGAACAGTTGGATCAGAAGACCGTCAAGAAACACGACGAATTGCAACCGACTCTCTTCTTTTATCCTTCCTTCTCATTTCCTTTTTTTCCTTGACTGGCTTTCTTATCGTGCGCCCACTCTTCTCTCTTCTCGGGGCGCAAGGAGAAGTCCTCAGCTATATCGTGAGCTACATGCGGATCTGGTTTCTTGCTCTGCCCCTTTTAGTCATTCCCATGGTTTCCGGCTCAATCATCCGGGCCCTTGGGGATTCATTCTGGCCTAGTCTCCAAATGGTAGCTTCAGCGGTTATTAACATTATTTTTACCCCGATACTCATTTATGGAAGTTTTGGCTTCCCCAAACTAGGTTTTGATGGAGCCGCTTGGGGAACTTGTGTCGCCTGGGTCTTCACGCTTTTTTTCGCTGTCTACCTTGTCGTTGTTCGCGAGGATCTTATCGTTTTTGAAAGAGTTTCAATAAGTAGAATTTTTCTTTCTTGGAAGAAGATATTCGTCGTCGCTATCCCATCGGCATTAAGTCAAGTTGTTCACCCCGTATCAATCGGAGTTATTACTTCTTTCATAGCGGAATACGGCGCTGACAGTGTCGCGGCGTTTGGGGTTGGTACTAGAATTGAGTCACTTTGCCTCATTCCGCTTTTTGCCTTGTCCGCTGGAATACCTCCCGTTGCCGGCCAAAACTGGGGGGCGTCTAAATTTGCGAGAGCAAAGAAGGCCATGACTTTTGGCTACCAGTTAAGCATCATTTGGGGCCTATTTATCAGCCTTAGCGTTTTTTTTGCCGCCTCCGAAATTGCCGCTCTCTTTAGTTCAAATATTGAAGTTGTTCGCTCAGCTGCAAGCTACATTAAAGTCGTTATCTTCACCATTATGGGTTACGGAATCGTTATGTGCTCAAGCGCAGTCTTTAATGCTACTGGCAGACCACTGATAAGCTTCTCCTACTCTATTTTGCGCTCAATAATTCTCTATATTCCCTTGTCCTTTATAGCGATGAAAGTATTTCAGCAAGAGAGAGGCATTTTCCTGGCCATTGGAGCTAGTAACATCATCGCAGGCGTTGTAGCGGCCAGCTACTCTCTCTACGTCTTTAAAGACATCAAAGAAGAAGAAGAAGAAGAAGGCTAATTATTAAATGGGCAAACCTTCATGCCTCTTTGGGTAGCGTCTCTATCCATCACTCGAGTGACCCAAGCATTTACCTGTTGAAAACTAGAGAGTTCAAGTGCCTCAGCGGCATCATAAAACTTATCTAAACACGAAACCCAAGGAACGATCGCCATATCTGCGATGGAATACTCCTCCCCCACGAGGTATTCTCTTTTTTCAAGGCGAACTTCTAAAACTTCAAGTAGTCTCTTTGTTTCAGTAAGGTAACGATTTACAGGATAGGGGTGATCACACTTATCATTTGCGTATTTGAAGAAGTGGCCAAGTTGACCAAACATCGGACCGACTCCACCAACCTGAAAAAAGAGCCACTGAAGAGTCTCACTCTCGAGCACAGGATCTTTTGATAAAAACTTACCTGACTTTTTAGCAAGATAATAAAGAATCGCTCCAGATTCAAAGACGGCATGTTCTCCATTAGGTCCTTCAGGATCGACTATTGCTGGTATTTTCGAGTTGGGGTTTATTTTTTTGAATTCGTCAGTGAACTGATCGCCCTCTAGGATATTAATGGTGTGAGGCTCATAAGCAAGACCCATCTCCTCAAGAGCAATTGAAACTTTCTGGCCATTGGGTGTCGCCAGAGAATAAAGTTGAATTTTGTTCATCAAGAATCCTTTGTTTAAGAGTGAAAAGAGAGGCTCAAACCCCCTGCCTTATCAACAATATCCGTAATAAAGTAACGCCTGTAAACCTTCCCCCTAAAAACCTATTACTTAGTAAGGAGACCTTACTTGTTTTGTCAGAAATAAATCGTAAAAGTGAGGACCTAAAGACTGACCCCATAGACTCCCTTGAGAATATCTGCGAGTATAAGCCCTAACCTTAAAACGACGAGATTAAGAGATGGGACATCTAGACGATATCATTAGTGCTTTTGTTATCCTCTGGGCCGTCATTGATCCTATTGGAACCTTACCCGTGTTTATTGCCGTAACTAAAGGCTATAGCGAGCAAGAGAAGAAAAAGATTGCAAGTTTTTCGTCACTAGTTGCTTTTGGAATCCTGCTTTTTTTCTTAGTCGTTGGCGAGGTCATCTTAAGAAGAATGGGCGTCTCCTTAGCCGCCTTTCAGATTTCAGGAGGGGTGATTCTCTTCCTCTTTGCTACCAATATGATTTTTGGAAGTTCAAAGCCTGAAGAGGAAATGGAATTAGTAAAAAGTAGTAGTGAAACGGCTATTTTTCCTCTGGCTATTCCCTCCATCGCCGGTCCTGGAGCAATACTGGCCGTTGTTCTTTTAACTGATAATGCTCGTCACTCCATTCAGAATCAGGTCGTCACAACTTTAGTTATGATGTTTATTCTTTTTCTTAATTTTATCTTGATGAGGATGTCCAATAAGATTTATAAAAAAATAGGAAACTCAGGGGCTATCGTGATTAGTAAGGTGATGGGGCTGATCCTTGCCGCTATGGCCGCAAATAACATACTCATGGGCATTAAAGAATTCTTCAAAATTGCTTAACTGCTATACTCAGCAAGAAGTTCCTTAATTGTATGATCTATAAAGTAACCGTTATCTCTAATCAGTACCGGTGTTCCATCTTCTATTTTTTCAAGAACTTTTTTCACTTCGAAATAGCCTAGGAAAACGACCGGAGAATGAATTTCAATATAAAACTTCTCTCCTTCTCTTTGTAACTTAACTTTTGGCCAAAAGAAGTCACGAGGTCGCACACCTCGAATGAGGTGAAAAATTATTTTGAGAGAGACTCCCGCGGCGATTCCCACCAAAAGATCTTGTATAATTGTGACAACAAAGGTCACACAAAATAAAGAGAACTGATCAACACCGTGATTCCACACTTCCAAAAAATGCCGGGGATGAGCCAGTCTTAGACCCACGAACAACAAAAGAGCAGCAAGACTTGAAAGGGGAATATGGTTTATAACGTCGGGAACCAGCGCGACCAATATCAAAAGAAATATTCCATGAAAAAAATTTGACCATTTCGTTTTTGCTCCATAAGCGATATTGGCCGAACTGCGTACAATTCCCGTAATAATAGGATAAGCTCCAAGGGCACCGCAAAATATATTAGTAACCCCCTTTCCAATGAGATCGAGATCAAGATTAGACGTCCTTTTTTCCGGATCAATTTTATCGACGGCATAAGCACTTAGAAGCGTCTCGAGGCTACAGACCACAAAGATAGAAGTCACACTTAAAAGACTTTGCCAGCTTGTGACAACATCAAAAACTGGAAAAATAAAAAGACCATCAAAAGACTTTGGAACGTGAACAAGAAAGCGAGGTCCGATAGTAAAGAGATGAGAAAATATGTCGACATCATGAATCATTTCAAAGTTCATAGAGTACGAAAAGATCAAGCCGATTACGACAACGACGAGTGGTGCAGGAAAATAAAGTTGAATCTTTTTTGGTAAAAGCTTCCAAGCAAGAATAACAAAAACTGAAGAAGCGCTGATCAAAACGACTGGGATATTACTCGATAGAAGCATATTTGGAGCCTCAAAAGCAAGTTGCATAATAGACTGGGCTTTTGGAGTCACCCCTAATAAAACGGGAAGCTGCTTAATCATTATGATAGCACCAATGGCGGCTAACATACCGTGAACGACAGATAAAGGCGCAAGAAAGGTCAATCGGCCTCCCCTTAAGACTCCTAAGATAATTTGTAGACCTCCTGCAATCATCGTTGCCGCGAGAGTTCTCTTAAACCCAAGTAAGAGATCCCCATTCTCACTCAGGCCTATAATTGAGGACGAAATAACAACAATCAAACCTGCTGCAGGACCATTAATGGTAATATGAGTGCCGGTAATGAGAGTTCCAATTATTCCACCAAGGATGGCAGATAAAAGACCTGCCGAAGCTGGAGCCCCAGCGGCGATGGCAATACCAATTGAGAGAGGAAGGGCGATAAGAAAAACAATAAAGCCTGCAAGAACATCTTCTTTATGGATTTTAATCATTAATGCGCGACCTTAAAATTTTAGGCCCTGTCATAGAGCTCTTCTAATAACAGGGTCATTTTACCAACATTAAAATTCTCTCTTACTGTGAGGCGTCCTTGCTTTCTCAAATAATCAAACTGTTCTCGATCCTTTCGGTAGAGACTCAGTGCCGCTCCCAAGGACATCTCAAGATTAGACTGAGCCCGCTCAGAAACAGGATTAAAAGCTAGGCCATTAACCCCATCATGGAGGACATCCGAAGTACCGCCTTGATTTGAGCCGACCACAAAGGTTTCTTGAATCATTGCTTCAGCAACCACTAGCCCGAAAGGTTCTGGAGAGCTTGAGCAGTGAATAAAAATATCAGATGCTTTGAAGTAATTATATAGATCCTGCTTCTGTCCCAGGAATTCGACGATCTCTTCAAGAGCATTGTCTTTTACGTAAGACTGAAGAGATTGCTTATAAGAGCGATCAGTTTCCCTCCCAACATCTCCGACAATCATTAACTTTAAGTTTTTTTCATAAAAAAGGTTTGATCTTCTGATGGTATCGAGCGCCTTGAGTAAAGTCTCATAGCCTTTCCAAGGACAAATTCTGCCGGCGGCTAAAAGATAAATACATTCTTGACCCCTTTTCATTTTTGAGCGAATACTTAAGACCTCTTGTTCTTCTACTTCGGTGTCCTTGATCCCATAGGGCACCAAGAAGTCCTTGTGCCCTTCTCCACAAAATAAAGCTGTTTGGTAGTGGCGTCTTTTAGTCCATTCTGAATTAAAATAAAGTTGGTCGACTTTAAAAAAACTAGCGATCTGATCAAGTAGACCTCCCACAGGTCCATGCTGGTACCAAGTTCTCTTCAAGGTCATTCCAAATGAAGCGAGGGAGGCAACAATATGGGCATAAGGCATTGTGGCGTTATAAATAGGAAAATTTTGTCGCTTGAGAAAAAGGCGAATTTCTCTCAAGGCCTTTAGAAGAGAGAGCGGTCTGCTTAGTCGAAAGCTATTCTTTAAAATAGTATGAGCAATATCCAACTCAAGGGCCATTTCTTGAGCGCGTCCTGTTGAGAAAAAAAGAATATGAGGCTCGTAGACTCCATGTTCTTTATGACCTAAGCATGCGTCTAAAACGAATCTTTCAGCACCACCTAGGTAGCCATTTGGACTTATGTAGAGAATTCTTTTCACTTGAGCCTCATTTTTCCGATCTAAAACAACTCCTATTATAGTGAATTCCACGGTACTTTTCTTAATTTAGAGGCCTTTTTCTAATTCTTAGTCGTGTCCTATTCCGAGGGATTGAGTCTACTAAGTTAGAAATAGCGCCAGAATTCTGGGTAAAGCTTGAATAGCTGATGCGAGATCATTCAAAGAATCTCTAACCACCTGAATTTACTTACCACTCAATCGTCATATCACTCCCCCTAACTCTCGTTATGAATATCTAAAAAATCACGATATTATAGAGTAAGAAAAAAATAAGGCATCACTATGAAAGAGAAAGAAAAGGCAGCACAAGAAAGTAAGAGAAGCCCTGACGAAACCACCGTATTGCCAAAGCAGTATCAAAAGCCGTCTATAGAGTCTGAGGACCTACTAGCCTTTGCAGCTTCTTGTAACGGAACCGCGAACGGCAGCCGAAAAGCCAATGTTGGAGCTCCAAACTTTTGCCGCTCAAATCGACTCAACTCCTAGTCCTATGGCCCAAACCTACGGCTTATGACCTACTCAAACCCTGAGCTCTTAAAAAAGAAAGAGCACCTTCTTGCTCAAGTTATTCAAGCAAAAGAATCGTATCAAATCTCCTTTGACTTTCATGGCATTATGATTAATTTCAACACTTCTAATCAAAAGCTTATTGAAGCCCTAAAAGACTATATTCCATCATCTTGGCTGATCGCTAACGGCGACGGTAGCTTGAATATCTACCACAACTCTTTTCCCGAAACCTCAACAGACTGGGAAGCTGAATCTTCAAGTGACGTTTACTCCCCCGCTCCCTTTGTTGGTATCCAGCGAGACTTCTGCGCAAAAAAATTATCAAATAGCTCTAGTTGTTATGTCTTCTTTAATAACGAAATCGATGACGGCCTACACAACTTTATGCGCTGGCTACTCTCTCCATCCTTGATAGAATTAGATAAAGTGATTCTTCATAGTAGCGCTCTAGTCACCTCTGACGATAGACCCTACCTCTTTCTAGGTCCTTCGGGCGCCGGAAAAACAACTATAGCCTCCCTTGCTCGTGATCATCTTGTTCTCAGCGACGATATGAACCTTTTAGACTTCTCCCTTCGACCAAAGATTTACCCCGGAGGAGTTGGTGGTCTCTACAAACCAGAGGTCTCTATCGCTAAAGGCTTCAATATAAGGACAGGCTATTGGATAATACAATCAAACGTTCATGAGGTCAGAGAGCTCTCAAGAAAAAAGCAAGCTCAGTATTTACTGGCAAGCTTGGCCAATATATCATGGCAATCGGTCTCATCAGTAAAGTCTCAAATGATTCTGGACTCTGTCGAAAAAATTCTTGATTTACTCACAATAAAAGAGCTTCACTTTAAGAAAGACTCCCACTTTTGGGATATCATCTGAATTATGAGTAACTCGCCTCAAACAATCACGATTACTGGAAATAGCATGTTTCCGACCCTTGTGGATGGTGAAAGGCTAAAAGTCCAACCGAATCATCCGCCAGAAAATGGAGACATTTGTCTTATCAGGGATAAACTATCCAATGAGCTCATTGTTCATAGACTCGTGAGCCAAGAGCCGATGACTTACAAAGGTGATAATTCTCTCAATCTAGAGACAGGCAATCTCTTCATCTTGATAGGCGTGTGCCTAGAAAAACGAAGACGTATTAATAAAGCGATAGCCTACTTATCTTTGAACTATAGATTTGAATCATCATTGGTTAAAAGAGTGATTTCAAAAACACTCATCAGATTACTTAGCTTCTAAGCCAAGCAAGGTTATAGCGTATATTAGTCCTTAAACCATTTTTTAAGTACCACTTTAATAGTAAGTAATACCAATGCCTTTGTGAGTCTTCACAAGCAAAATCAACTCTAATAGGAAACGACGTCTCCCCTTCGATGGCACTCCAGTCATAGGAGCAAAGAGACTTCAAAAGCGCCTTTGTTACTAGCACTGAACGATCAAACTGAAAGTAGGTCATGAGTTCAATGAAGCGCTTATAATCAATCTTCTTTTCGTACTTGATCAGAAAAAGATAAATATCGATAAGCCAATACAGTTTCTGACAAGTATGCTGAAAAGCATAGTGCCCTATTAAGAAAATCAAACACTCCTCTAGTGCCAGCCCCTTTCCTCCTGAATAGTCTCGAAAATTAATTTTTTCAGGGTCTTCTTTGTGCCAAAAAAGTTTAGAATGAAACTCAAAGGGAATATTTCCAAGACTTGTCTCTAAAAAAAACTCTCTCTTGTGAGAGTTACCTAACCAATAGGACTCCTCAGGATTCGTTCTCTTCATCCCAAAGGAAAGTGCTGCCTCTTCCATCTCGTCCATGTTACTGCAGTAAATATCAATATCGCTCATAAAACGCTCACCCCAGTAAGGGTAGATATCCTCTAAAAGACAGGCTCCTTTTAAAAGACAGATATCAGAATTACTCGAAGCAAGTGTGTTGAGAAATTTCAGGGCATTTTCGTGAAAGTGAAGGTTTCTTCTCTTTTGCAAGGTAAAGTGGGCTTTTGATTGCCCACCAAAAAGGAGCTCATGGAGTCCAACGACTCCTTGCTGCAGTAAAACTTCGGACTTACGCGGATGGGCCTCTATGAGCTCCCACAATGGAAGAGAGATGAGAGGATCTAGAGTATGCTTTTTCATAAACCTTAGGTTAAAATAAGCTCATGGAAGAAGTATACAAGATAAATCCGAACATTGCATGGCGTGAGATTGACGGCCAAATTCTAATTCTAGACTCGCAGCAAAATCAAATGGCGCACGATCTAAATGAGATGGGGACGTTTATTTTTCTCTCACTTTCTCGAGGAAAGAGGATCAGTGAGATCAGAGATATCCTTGCCGCTCACTATAGCACCATCTCAAAGGAAGACCTTAAGACTGACCTAGAAGACTTTATCAATAAACTCTCCAAGCTCAACCTTATCCAATCATGAGCAACTCCGTCCTTGCTCGTCAAATCAAAAGGGCTTCTTCTACTTATCAGCCTCTCTTTAGCACCTTAGAAATAATTCAAAGTTGTAACCTTGCTTGTAAGCACTGCTACAATTTTGACCGGAGTAAGCCGAGAGAAATAAGTAGAAGACCTATAACGACTGAGGAAATTTATATGATTCTTCAGGATCTAGCGGAGCTGGGAGCTCTAAGTCTAAATCTAACAGGAGGGGAGCCTCTCCTTCATCCAGATATATTGGCGATTGTTGAAAAGGCAAAAAGCTTAGCTTTTCAAGTAAGGCTCAAGACTAATGCGACCCTTATAACGTCGAATAAGGCCAAAGAGCTCTTTGAGGCCGGCCTTAAGGAGATCGATGTAAGCCTATATGGTATTAACGAAGAGACCTATATTAATTTTTGTGGCAAAACAGGTTTCGATAAACTTGTTCAAGGTGTTCAGGCGGCTAAGAATGCTGGTCTGCGTGTTTATCTTAATATCATTCTTCACAGGCACAATCTCTTTCAACTCGATCAGATGATCGCTCTTGCTCGAGAACTACAGATCCCCTTCAACCTGTCGGATGAAATCACGGACAGGTATGACGGAAGTAATGCCAGAGAAAAGCTTGCACTTAATCAAGAGCAGTATCAAAGCCTTCTAGAAGGTCCCCATGCGAACTTCTTTGATCATCAAAATAGTGAAAAGAATTTAATGTGTGGGTGTGCTAAAACAGTTTGTGGTATTGGCTCCTACGGCGATGTCTTTCCGTGTATTGGCTCGCCCGTGCCCTCTGGAAATATTAGGGAAAAATCACTTAAAGAGATTTGGACGTCATCCCCAACACTTCAACGAATCCGCCAGTACACACAAGAGGACTTTCTCGATTGTATGAAATGTAGTTTAATAGAGTCTTGCTCAAGAAGCTCGGGAAGTGCCTACATCAACACAGGTAATTTTACAGGATGTGACCCGGTAGCCTATGACCATGCCTTGGTTAGGCATCAATTTAAAAAGAATAAGAGTTAGGGGGTCCTCGTTTTCTATACGCTGATAATCCAAAGCGGAAAGTGACAACTGTCGCCAAAATAAAAAAGAAAAACCAACAAAAAATACCGATCCACTCATAAGTAAATAGTGACAGACCATCTTGCCTTAATAAACGACGACAAATTTCTAAATAGAGAGCAAACGGATTGATGACTGGCAATAGACTCTGAATCCAGACGGGAAAAATGAGAATTGGAAAATAGGCACCTGATAAAAAAGACAGCCAAGACGAGATTTGTCCCCATATATTCTCCCCCCTACCCCAAAAAAGAACAATTGAGCCCACAGAGAAACTTAGAAAGAAAATAGGAAAGAAGACGATTACTTGGAGAAAGAAAAACTTGGGAGTCATAGCGATAGGAAAAGGTAACTCAAAGAATAACCCTGCCGATAAAATAAGTAAGAAAAGCCGTATAATCCCCTTAACGAAATAAATACTTAAAAAACAAAAGACCAGGCGAAAAAGAGAATTTTGGGCGACTAACAGCTGATCGACAACACCACTTAAGCCCAACCTCTTCATGAGCCTTATCCCTTGAAACAAAATAGAAAAGGGAAGGTGTAGGCATAGCTCTCCAATCAGAAGGTAAGCAAAGTAGCCCTGCTGATCAAGGTTGGCAGGAGCATAAGCCTTAGACGTAAACCAAAAGGTAGCGAGCATTAGAAGAGTTGAAAGAACTTCTAGGAAGCCTCCGTACCACCGAGGATACTCCTCCTTTATAAAAAATTTCAAAATAGTTTTAATTAAAATGAAAATCAAAGAGCGACCTCAGTAAAGCCCTCGGGAATTTGGCCATGATGAGTCGTGATGAGTGTCCGAGCTCCCGTAAAGTCGCACCAATTTAGCGAAAGCAAGTTTTGATTAAAAGGAGAAAGAGCAGAAAAGGGTTCATCCCATAAGAGAGTCTCTGGAAGACTTAGGATGGATGAGTAGAGTCCCAAAAGCGCCTTCATCCCTTGGGAGCAATGCCCTAGATCGGTCTCAAGCATCTCCTGGAAGCCCTCTAGTTGTTTCCAATGAGAGAGGTATTGCTCGTGACTTTCCCCGTAAACTGAAGATAGAACTTTAATATGCTCCATACCACTTAAGCGGTCCATTAGGCTAAGAGAGCGAAAAGCAAACCATCCACAACGCCCCTGCCTCGTGAGCTCACCAGAATCAATTTCTAGAAGTCCGGCCAAAAGTCGCAATAGAGTCGTCTTGCCAGCCCCGTTAGGTCCGGTCATTGCATAAGCCTCATTGTCAAAAAAAGAGTAACTGAAAGATTTTACGATTTCAGTCTTACCTAAAGCTTTTGAAATTTTATTGCATGTTATCAAATTAAATCTACCTTTTACTTCAAAACTTTTCGGCCTAAGCGGGCAAGGAGAAAATAACTCATGATCTCTAGTAAAAAGAGAAGGAGTCCATGACCAAAGGGCAGTGAATCGCCAGCTCCGGCCAAGACTGAACAGCCAAATAAACCAACCTCATTTTTACCCTCGTCACTTGCAGGAGAATTCACTTGAGTATTTTCAGGCGCTCCTTGTCTCTGCGAGAAAGCCTCTTCTGGAAACTTTAACGAAGGGTCGCCTATAATTGTCCAACTTCTGACCGTATCAAAGCTAGACTGATGATTAACCAGAGCACTTTTAGCCGTTAGAAAAACCTCTCCTAATCGAGTACCTGACTCACCTATTTTAGAGCGTTGACCGAATTCATTGATTGTGTTGGTCGCAAGACTTACTTGAACACTCGGAGCAGTCATGGCCGTTGATCCCCAAAAAGCAATTGCCCCGCCATTAGGATTGAGCACTAGCTCCTCCGCTAGAGAAGTCCATGTTGGATCAGCATCATAGTAATATCCATTTAAACAGTTCATTCCAATCACAACTGGATACTTGTCATTTCTTAAGGAGGTAGCATCTGAGTTTGTAAAAAAACCATCTATCCCCCAAAGATCCTCAGCACCGTGACCAAAGAAAGAAATAAATAAAGGAGAATCATTGAATGAGCTTAATACCTCACTATTGGCGGCAGGTTTGCTCATGGCACCAAGGTTTTCATACCCTACGGAAAACTCGGTATTAGTGCTAATAAAAGTCTCAGCGAGCTTTTGAGTTTGCCCTGCAAAGTCTTCATTTACCTTGTCTCGCCCGGCATAAAACTGCGCCTTCTTTGCTAATAGTACCGGGGAACTTGTCCCAGATTCATAATCAATTACCTTAGAAACATATCCCTCTGCTCTTGAGAGAGAGTTAGTAGGTAGGCGGCCAATAGAGATCGAAGGATAAAGACTCTCATCTTCTTCTCCAAGGTTTAGAATGCCGAGACTAGAGTCACTCCCAAAGTCGACTTGATCGCCTCGCACTAGATAAACAGGGTTTTCGGTAGCACTAGCTTCGCCAAGTCTATTGCGCGGATCATAACTCGCATCCCCCATGATAAAAACAAAGTTCGGCTTAATGGTCCAATATTTTTGAGCATATTTAAGAAGATCGTTAATGGCAGTAGATGACTTTCTTCCGTGAGAAAACTCGGCATAGACTTGCTCGTGAGAGACAACAAGGGTTGTCATGTCATTAGCTTCTTTATGCTGCTTGAGCCGCTGTGCCGCGGGTAATAGGTTTGAGCGAGCAATAACGAGAAGTCTTGCCCCTTGAAGATTTGACTTTAAGGCCTCTTGAGTTCCCTCGCTAAGGATTACCTCATCCACGCTCAGAAAAGCTTCATTCTCGATGGCCATCACTCTTTCTCCACCATTAGTCGCCCTTCCTGGTAGCGTAAGCAGACTCAAATCATAACTAGATCCTGAGTCGAAAGTGTCGACAAAGAAGTCACTATATTCAAAGACATTATGGGTGTCAGAAATATCGAAAACCCGTAGGGAATCTGTCATAAAACCTGTAGCGCTAACTAAGCTAAAAGCTGCACCAACATTAATGAACTCTTGGGGGGAACTTCTAATGAGAGTAGATTCATAAGAAATAGTTATTTCATTCAGGTCTAATATTTCATAGTCTCCGACTGCGACGAGGTCCCCAAGCACTTCCAAAGTTAGTGAGTTGCTTCCTTGGACAAGAAAATTTGTCGGAATGATAAACTCGAAAGTCTCAATTCCATTGGTTCTAAATGAGCGCCTTTGTGCTTCAACATTATTAATCGAAACTTTCAAGCTATGGGTAGGATTTAGCTCTGCTACACCACGTCCGCTCAATTGAAGAGTGACCTTAAAATCAAGAGCAGAGGGATTAACTGAATTGACAGGAAAGTTAATCGCATAAGATCCATTGGCCCCTACAGCAGCACCGCCTTCTCTAAAGAGTCTCTTGTGAAATAAATGATCTCCTCCAGCACCGATGGGCGAATCAAAAACAGCATAATTATCACTATCAATGACGACCTCTTTCTTGAGGAAGTCTTTTCGAACTTGCGCCGTAGCCCCTTGAGAGGAAATGTGTTCAATTCTTCGAGCGTCCTCACTAAAATTATCATTAAGTCGCAGATCAAAGGCACTTAAAACAACCTCGTCAAAGGTATCATCTAGACTTGGAGAAAAGTGGCCATAAAAGGTTACGGAATCACCGTTTGAAAAACTACTATCTCCCGAATTTACAACAAGGCCAATTTCTTTACCGTGATAGTATCCTCTCAAGTTAGCTGTATCGACGCCCTCAAATGGTCCCTCTATATTTTTAGCCTTTAGGGTATCAAAACTAATCTGATACACGCCCGACTTCTTGTAACGCAAACGAAGGCTTCCTTCCACAGTTGCCGGAGTCGTAAACTCATCCTGTATAGGAGCCGGAATATTCCAAACACTGCCATTTAGACCGATATCAATGACTAATTGGCTTATTTTACTTAAGCTATCCGAACTAGGATTATATTTTATAGGGAACACTTTCACTTCGACATAACTCTTCCCTAGCAAGGTCACAGAGACCGGATTAACTTCAAACCAATTTGGAGAATAGTCTCTGTTAGCGGCATAAGCCGAAGCAGAGGGTATGAACTGAGGCTGGAGAACGCCATTGATGTCGGCAAGGTAGCGTGGACTAGGTTGCAACTGCTTACCACCGAGGTTACCCGACTCATCCGATAATGTCTGAGAATAAACAGAGCTGACAATATTATCAAAGCTCCCATCAATTGGTATCAGTATTTTTCTAAAGAGAACCTGCGGCTCATCCTCAATCCCAAAGCTCGAGTACCCCGGTATCGTTGCGACTAGATAGTTACTATTCCATACTGCGTCTTCTAATCCCAAAGCTGCTGGATTTACGGATAATCTCAAATTACTCTTGGTTTGACTCAAAAGGGCTACGCCGTTTCCTAAGTCAAGATCACCACCATCTCCAGGGGGGATATTTTGATCAGGATCAGCACTCGGGATACCGCCTGCAACCGCATCTGTAGTCGCAAAAACTGGTCCATGAAATTCAGCATCACCATTGGTCGCAATATCTTCAATCATGTAATAGTAAGTCGATGAATTAGTAAGATTCTTATCTTCAAATCGGTAACGCCCTCTAAATTCGCCACTAGTAAGATAGTTTCGAATAAGTTCTCCATTAATCTGCTCAAAGCCGGCAATAGGGTCTGTACTTCGATAGACATTAAATCCCATATGATTGAGTTCTGAGCCAGTCTCCCAAGTCAGAAGGACTTCCTCATTGTAGCCCGTTGCCTCCATCGTTGTGATTGTCACGGGTGAAGCCGAAATAGTCATCGAAATGGCACACGAATTAGCACCGTCTTCATTGTCGAGAATCTTATCTTCCGTGGCAGGTAGTCGACTAGTTGGATCGTAGAAGTCACCGAACCACTGATCAAAAAGAAGTGTCCCTCCCCCACAGTTAGGAGCGTAGACTGTGTAATAGTTGGCTCCGGTTGACGGAGTCCCACTGTAAGTAGCATTAGCCGCCCCCCACATAAAGCCAATATTATTGGCAAGAGAAGCCGTTATCGTCGTCGAAGTATCTAAATGTAGCCCTTTTACGGGAGATGAAAAGTCGAGGTTGAGGCCTACAAATTGACCACCATTAAAAGCGGCGAGATCAGTTGTTCCTCCGATATAGAGACCATTTGATGTCAAATTTTCTAGCAGAAAGCCCGTTAGACTGACAATCCCTGAGCTTGAAGTAAAGCTCCACTCCCCTGATAAGGACCGTATTCTTGCTTTATTTCCCAACTCTTGATCGAATGAATCATTCGTTCCTGTCGTTTTAAATTGGCCCCCAGAAATTGTCACCGCCTGAGAAGCACCAACACTTAAAGTAGCACCACCATTCAGATTGAAAATGCCTCCTGAAACAATCATTCCGTTAGGAACAATAAGCTCTACAGCATCAGGCACGACAAACTCAAAGTTCTGACCAGAGCTCATGGAAAAAGAGGCAGCAGAAAGAGACTCTTTCAAGGTTACTGTCCCGCCGGCCGTTTTGTCGAAGCTAAGAGCAATGTTGCTGCCGCCTAAGTCTAGCTCCTGATTAACCGTACTTGAGCCATTGTCCGAGATTATTAAAGTCCCATCATTTGCATTTATTGTACCTGAGCTATTAGTAGCATCTTGAAAAACACTAAGAGTGGCTCCGGCACCGCTATTGAAAGTTAAATTCCCTGTTGTTATCACTAAGTTCTGGCAAGACTTACTACCAGAGTTGATAATGGGATCATTAGCCCGATCAGCTATAACACAATCTAAGCCAGAATTTGGAATACCATTATCCCAGTTACCTGCGTTTTCCCAATCAGTGCTAATTGCTCCCGTCCAAGAGGTCGCTGTAGAAACAAGCCCCCATTTCGTCATGAGATAGTCTTCAACCTCAATCACCTCACTCGCACTCAGGGCCCTGTCATAAATAATAAGTTCAGAGAAATATCCACCGAAGGTTCTTGAGCCACAACAACTTGTTCGATCCCTTGAAAAGGAGCCTGCCGTTGCATTACCAGTGGTCACTAGAGACAAGACAGATTCACTCGAAGGCATATTCGTTGATGTTCCCGTTACTGATGATTTGTTAATCTTTAAAACGCCATTTTTTACGACATTTGCAGCATTGGCGTTACTAAAAATGGGTCCACCTGTAGAACCTCGATGAAAATCAGCCGTGGTGCCATTCGGATCTCCAAGCAGCATGGCGACGTTACCGAGGTTGGAAGAGTCTTCCTTGATTACCCAGAAAACGGTTCTAATATCCGTTAAGCGAGTATCAAAGTCTAAAAATTCATTGGTTGCTCCATCAAAATAGGCTGCAGGTAAACCGTTAAAGCCAGAATTTTTGAGAAGGGCTTTATTAGAATCTGCTGAAACAGTTAGGTTATTATCATTCCCACTCAAGTCCTTTAAACAACCTATAAAGTTATTATTACTTGTCGCCGCTACCGAGCATGCCGAGTTTTGAAAGCGAGCAGAGGACTTAGCAAGATCAACCCAGAGGGAGAGACCACTCGCGCTAACTGAAGCTGGACCTTTAAGCTGCCACGCACTCGAAACTGTAATGGATGATGTATTCCCAGCCTTATCAACACTTCGAATCAGGAAGAAATGGTCTGTATCAAAGGCTAAATTTGGAGACAGCGAAGTAAATGTATTTGACAGCGCTAACCCGACGTTTGTGAACCCTTGAACATTTGGAGTTGAAGTATTTGTGCCAATGCCCAATTCGTAGTGAGAAAGAGAACAGGCATCACTACCGTTGCCCCAGGTTGCCGATGGCGATTGATTCACCTCAGGACTTCCTGTTACGCCAACACTTGCAGGAGCAATGGGATCAATTGTATCTGTAGCAATACAACTATCGATTTGCCACGGGCTTGATGAAGCAATAGTGGATTTGTTACCTGCACCATCGACACCTCTTACATTGAGAAAGTAATCAGTAGCTCCTAGTAGAGATAGACCACTAAAGTTGTAAGAATTGACAAGCCCAACGCTAGTCCAGCCGACGACGTCACTACCACCGGGTGAGTTTGACAGAGAAACCTCATACGAAGTCAACTGACAGGCATCAATAGAGGAGCCCCAAAGAAGAGTTTGTGAAACACTACTAGAAGCACTTCCAGAAAGACTTAAAGAGTTTGGTGGACTTGGTGCAGTTTGATCAAATTTAAAGGCAACGGCACTTGCTGAAGAACCTCGATTACCATCTGAATCAACTGCGCGGACCGACATAAAGGTATCCGTACATTCTGCTAAGTTTGTGCCTAAGAATTGATAATTATTACTCGTTCCATTAGAAAACCATCCAGCAAGGTTATTCAGGCCGGCGGAAGTCCCGAGAGCAACTTCATAAAAGGAGAAATCGGGGGCCGTTGAGTGATCCCAGGTTAAACTTGGGGAGGCACTAGCAGTATCTGTAAAGGTTGAATCTAAGACCAAACTGGTCAGTTCTGAAGGGGCTACGTTAAACCACTTATCAAAAAGATAGTTTTCAAGATTCGCTTTTTCTGTAGGTGTTAAAACACGATTATAAATAATAACTTCAGCGACATCGCCAACAAAGTTTCGGTTATTATTCTTACGATCAGAAGCTAGGTGATTAGCCTCCACGTTAGCGGCAGCTTCAATTGAGTACAAAGAGTACTGCCCATTTTGAGTAAAAAGCTCTGGGTCAGCAATATCCGTTCTATTAAAACGCCAGATTCCACTTTTCAATGCCGAGCTCGCGGCATTGCCTAAAAGAGTTTGATCGTTCGTAAACCAATTCGTGCTTGAAGTATGTCCTAATATTTGTTGATAGGTTGTGGCCGATGACTTATTCACGATGAAGACGGTTCTAATATCAGAAATATTGGTAAAGTCTAAATAGTCATTGTTAGCAAACCTCAGAATAGGATTCGCATTAAATTCATTCAACTGCAAAGAAGGGCGATTTCCTGCCGCTGCGGCAGTCGTGTTGTTGGCAGAGGTAGATTTGTCCTTCCAGCAACCTACACTGTCGTTATCGGCAGAAGCAAGAGTTGAGGTACAGTCCGTTGACGAATAAATTGTTTGAGAGTCAATAGCATCAAGCCACATAACCAAGCCATTACTCACCCCACCAGGCGCCGGCAGTAGCCAAGCCGATGAGCTAACAACACCTGATTCATTGCCAGCAAGGTCCACCGCTTTTAAATTAAAGAAGTAGCTTGTATTTGTTGCAATACTCGGAGAAATACCAAAGACTTTAAAGCTATTAACATCTCCAATATTAGAGTAAGCATAGACATCTGAGGCTCCGGCACTTGTTCCTATTGAAATCTCATAATGACTTAACCCGCAGGCCTCTGTTGAAGAAGTCCAAGCTAAATTGGGCGAACTTGTAGAGGAACCTTGACCACTAACGATCAAAGCAGAGGGGTCTGTTGGATCGATCGTATCACTGGCGACACATGTATCGAGTTGCCAAGCACTAGAACTAACAGCAGCGGACTTATTACCGGCACTATCAACCCCACGAACACTCATAAAGTAATCGGTGGCCCCTGAAAGGCTCAAGCCTGTAAAAAGATGGCTTATATTTACTCCAACAGAGATCCAGTCCTGAATATCATTACCGCCGCTTGTTGTCCCGAGGGCAACTTCATACTCTTGGAATGCACAATTATCACTAGAAGCGCCCCATGTTAGGGTCCTACTTACACTGGAAGATGCTGCACCTGAAAGGCTCAAGCCGCTCGGGTCTGTGGGAGCTGTTTCGTCAAATTTAAAAAACTCAGATGTTACTACAGTCGATCTTTTTGCTTCATCATCAATCGCTTTAATTGAGGCAAAATAGCTCGTGCATTCGCTAAGACTTAAAGTCGTGAGAGTCGCTGAAGTTACATTACCAACGCTTGTGTAGCCAATCTCGTCTTCACCGCCGACAGTTGTCCCTACAGCAATCTCATAGTCCACCACATCGGTCGTAATGCTAGCGTCCCATGAAATGACAGGACTATCTGTTGCAACAGCGGTGTAGTTGGAAGCTAAGGCGAAATTCGTTACAGGAAAAGGATCGGGCCACTTCTCAACAAAGTAGTTGTAATACTCGACTTCAAGAGCTGGCGAAATAGCCGCGTTGTACATAATAAATTCGAAAATTTCTCCACCAAAGTAGTCACCATTTCCACCAGGGCAAGAATCGTGGTAACAAGTACCACCGCTCATAGCCCCTAGACCAATCTCTCCAGGGTGGGCAAAAAGCCTAGATGTTGTGGTACTAGAAAAGTTAAAGGCGGAGCCATTTACTGTTCCTCTTAGTAAGCCGTCAGGCCCAGATGGACCTGAGTAATTGCTATAGTCTAGGACAATGGTCACGTAGTAATTAGTATTGGGACTAATTGGGGTATTTGTTGAGGTAAAGGCTTGAGCACCATCACCATCATTATTCTTATTCCAAAACCCTAGATAGAGCGAGCCGTCGCCAATATAGACATTAATGCCTCTTACTGTTCCCCCTTCCTCGTAGATCATCTGTCTTGAGGTAACATCTGCTCCAGTTCTTAAAACGACTGCGAATGTTCTCTCTGTTGTGGTCCCTAGATTAATATCAGAAGCATTTATAATATCAAAGGTATCGTCAACACCATCAAAGGTGAGGGCCTTGGTCGTTGGATTATAAGTTGGCTGCCTCGCGGCTGATGTCTGAATGCCATCGTGCCTTTGAGCAAGACCGGAAATATCTAACAGCGTACTCGCAGTACCAGAAAAAGAAGCATCTCCACCACTTCTGCCAGAAGCGTCGAGAAGATTATTAAAATTAGAGGTGTCATAGTGAATTGTTTTATTTGGAATATTCTCGATATCTAAAATAGGTGCTTCATTACTGATTTGAAAAATATGAATGACCGCAGGCTCTAGATCATTAACAGTTCCTCCAGAGGCTTCAGCGGAAAGACTAACCTCAAGCACATCACCTGCTGAGATACTCTCGAGTAGAAAACTACTGGCACAACTGGATTCGTTGTGATCATTAGCGTCTCTCATGTAATGAGTGGCACACTTTGCACCATCTGGAAGAGACCCATTCACTCTGAATTGAACAAGAGGATTTGCTCTTGCTACATTTCCCGTCAACACATCGTTATAAACAATGAGGTAGTCACCGTTTTCATTAAACGTTATCTGATGATTATTTGTAGCGATTGAATGGCCGTAGATTGCAGAATCCTTTATGACCTGGGAGCTCCAGCGAATAGAGCCTGAAGAGGCTGGATTCCAATTGTTTCCATTTGTTAAATCGTTACCGTAGAGCGAGATTGTTTTTGATACGCTCTCTACCTTTTGAAAAGTAAGAGAAGCTTTTCTGCCGCTAGGTACGTTAATGGTACTCGATAAATCTGTTTCACCAATGAGATCTACAGTGACGACATCACCTGGAGACAGGGCGCTAAGAAAGCCAAACCAATGAATACTAGAAAAATTGTGATCGTCAGCACAGCGGATATAGCCCTGTGAGGCTCGCCCTGATCTCGTCAAACTCCCATTTACTTTGATAAGTGCCTGCACAGCAGTTCTATTGTTTCCGGGACAAGAGGAAGGATCCTGTAATGGAATATTCAAGGAAACTCGGTAACTGCCTGATTCATTGATTGTAATCTGATTACTGTTTGTCACGGTACTGTGAGAATAAGCCGCTGAAGAGATAGGCCTTGCGTCCCACAAGAAATCACTCTCACTAGCATTATTTAAGTTCGTGCCTGAGCTTGTTTCTGTACCCGTTAATAATAAAATCTTTTCTGTCGGTTCTATATACTGAAGAAACAAGATCGCGCCACTTGTGTACACCTCACCCGTTCGACTGGTTTGAGCAGACACTCTCACTTCGATGACATCATCAATACTTAAGCCAGATAAAACAGTGTCTAAGTGAAGTGACGCTTCAGTGTGATCGTCTAAATCTCTCATATAAGAACTCTCAGAACGTCCAATATTTAATGGGCTTCCGTTAATAAAAACTTCGGCCCTTACAGCGCGCCTGTCACTACCACTGACTTCGTAGAGTGGAACTTGTAGGCTTATTCGATAATTTCCAGCTGTCTTAATGGTGATCTCATCACTGAAAGAAGTTCTGTCGTGAGCAAAGTAAGCGCCATCAAAACGATCGATCCCCCACTTAACTGCATAAGGATTAGATTGGAAAAAGTTATTGGAGTTACTCGGAGCGGTAGTTGCAAAACCTTTAAATATTCCGTAACCAGTGATGGCCGCCTGGGCCAGCGAGACATTTAGGAACAAGAAAACCAACCAGAAGAAAGCTCTTCTGAACCCAGAAATTTGTCTCAGGTTTTGTGTTGATATCATATTAGTCTTATCGCCTCTAGAAGCCTTTAAATTAAAGCCTAGAGACCATTATGGACCAATTTGCCGCATTGCACACTATTCTCAATTATTCGTAATATTTGCCCTCTTTTATGTAGAAATGGTGATAAAAAAGGTGCTTTTTTTGCTTGCTGCCGAGAAATTAAGTCAGTTTCCCAGGATGGATTTTGACACCTTTCAGGAGGCCAGGTGCTCTATCAAATTACGGGCACTTAGACCACTCCTCAAATACTCCATTTAGTTGATCCCTCACTTTAACTTGATCAAAGTAATTGGCCATGTCATTGGAAAGCTCGTCTCTCTTTGCTTGAACATAGTGGATAAAATCGCTTTTAGTTTCGAATCTACACAATTCCTCACTCTTAACTTCGAGTATTTGTTCTCCCCTATTATCGTCCTCAGCATCACCGACCATTTGATCCAAGAGAAAAGGCGAAAAATCAAGAAAGTAGAGTATGTCTCTGTAGGCATCTCTAAAAAAGCCTGGTGTGGACTGAGCGTATTCTCTATAAAAGCTTATAATTTTGTCAGTATCTTCACTCATGGCCCGAAAAATTCCATGAAAGCTTCTAGAAGGCAGAGCATTCTCATCCACAAACTCTTTAGCCTTCAAGAGTAGAATATCGATATCTTGCTGAACAAAGTTTTTCTTTCTCTTTAAAAACTCGTCTGCCGCTAACAGAACGGGAGCTAAGTAATAAATAACTCCCCCTTTCAGATACATTGGATTACCAAAACCATTTTGAGGATTATCAATAAACCATTTTCCCATTTTTTGAGTATAGAGATTTCTCATTAACGCGCGAGTCTCCCCAGTTCCCTTAACTCCCTCTCTCTCTAACATCATTAAGGCAAAGACCTCAGCGTATGACTCGCTTAAGTGTACATCATGGGGATTTACCTCATAAGTATTGTAATTCTCAGGCATAAAGACTCGATCCATACAGTGACCAAGCTCGTGATAAATAGAGAAGAGCTGCAGTTCCCGATACTCGAGTTTCTTTTGCAGCCCTGTGTAGGTTGTTTGTTTGTAGGCTCCAGGAGTTTTAAGACCGGTCAATCTCTCCATTTCAAGCCTTTTATTACTGTTACTAGCAGCAGGGAAAACGGCGCACATTTTATAAACTCTTCTACGGTCTGGTCCATCCATTAGGATCGGAAGCGCATAAGCGCCACTTTTTAAGGCCGACGTATAAGTCTCATAACCAATAGCCTCAGAAAGGCTAAGTTCAACACCAACTTCCTCTTTTACGTAAGCCTGAACAATTGCCGCTCTTAACTTCTCTTTCTCTTTTCCCTTTCCAAAAACCTTGGCTTGAGCGTAGCGAGCCTCCACTTCATCCATATCAAAAATGAGGATGGGGTAATCCGAAAACTTGTCCGCGTAGGTAGCCTGAATATAATCAACGGTTTTTGAAAACTCACTCTTAGCGGCAGCTAAGCTAGTAAAAACCACTAGGGCGGTTAAAAGAACGATCTTCATTTCTACTCCTTGCATATTGGTCAAGAGGTCTTTCATGGCCTAAGCAAGATGAGAAAGCTACTTAAGTCACTTAAAATATGTAAGGATTAGGGTACTTCTGGCTCTTTTGTAAGAAGTTGTTAGGCAATATTCACCCGTGAAGGGCGTTGTGAAAACTTTACTGTTGTAGAGAAAGTAGCTTGAAACAATGCCAACACCATCCTACTTTCGCGAAGATACTGACAAAGAATTTAAGAAAAAGGAATAAAATGAAAAAGCTACTCATTGCCACTCTAATGATGAGCCCTCTATTTGCTGCTGAAACACAGGTTGTTTTTTCTGGAACAGAATTCGATAGAATTGACTGCCTAAGAGAAAATGCAGGCGGTAAGTTTTGGATGAAAAAAAATATTCCTGGGAAGAAAGTTGAAGTCCTTAGAGTAGGAACTCAAAATTACGAAATCTACCTTGATGGAGTTTTTGCGTCATCTTGTCGTTACGCTTCAGTTGTAGCCGCGAAATAAAAGTAAAGTTAAAGGGTTCTCTAACCTAGAGAACCCCTCTTTTGATCATAATTGTATTTTTGATGCCAGGTATTCCCTGCGGCCGAACAGGATTTCCTCTCGGTGCGGGTGGTATAGGCATTCTCCCCTCAGGCTCCTCTTCAGTAACCGGAGGGATTCGATCCTCTGCAAAGGGATCCTCTGGATCAGTGATAGGCCCTGGGGATGACGTTGACTCAGGAGTTAGTTCATCACCTGTTTCCTCAGGAGTCGTTGTATCCTCGCTCACCGGAGTGGGGGTTTCTTCATCTTCAGACTCATTAGTTGCACGAACAGCATTTGGAGTCGTGCGACTTAAGGCCGAAGCACCATGACCCACACGAGCTAGACCTCGAACAGCAGGCAAGACCTTTAGATTCCTTATCCTGCCAACTCCTCTTGGAAGAATTCTCAGAATTCGCCCGGATCTTGTCAAAAATTCAAGAGTTCCATCTAAAAGCCTACGAGAAAAAGAAGCGTTTCCGTTACTGAGAATTTCATCTCCACCTTTGATAGGCGTCCCTGTTGAATCCACAATATCGGGATGTGTGCGTGGCCGCATGCCACCACCGGGACTATCCATCTCGAGCTTTACAGGCTGCCCCCTAAGATCCTCAATTCTTGCTGGTAAATTTTCGGGGGTACTTGTGATTAAAGGAGTCCGATCTCCCATTCGAGCGATTCTCAATCGAGCTTCGTCACTTAAGCGAGCAGGCTGATGCACGTTCGTAAGGGCCCTTGATCGCGCGACCTCTGAACCTGAATAAAAATAGCGAAGCGTTCCTGTTCCATCGTCGGCAACCTCAGTCATGTTTGCGAGAAGACCATCTCTAGATGGATTTATTCGAATTCGACTTGAAACACCATCAAGTAAGCCCATATAGACATGCACTTCTTCTCCATTTTCCACTGCCGTACCTAAGAGTCGAGCATTGGTAAAGGACTTACCGTCAGGGGTTACGACTGTGAAGTTTCCTTCCCTTAAGACTTTTGTGATGTCTCCACCTAATACTTGAGGAAGGTTTCCAATATTTTTAGCGACACTATTGATAAGAGTAACAGGAAAATTTTGATTGCCTATAGCGAGAGTCCTACTGGTATCCGTCAAAAGATCACCGACATCAACAAGCTCATCACCTCTAGCTGCAATGACTCTAGAGCGCGATCTTCTCGCAACGGCGCGAGAGGCTGCAGGAACAACGGCCCGACCTGTCGCTTGCCTGGCTGCTACTCTTGCAGCATTTCGCGCACTATCTGAAGTTACCGGCAAGCGCGGCGAACTTCCTGTCAAAGTTAGTGCTGTGCTAGCAGTGGGTACATTAGCCGGTAACACTTGAGGTGCTGTTGCCACAGCACTTGAAGTACTTGGCTGACCAACGCTGTTACCACCTATACTTCTAAAGGGGACTCTTCTGGTTTGACCATCAACATCTAGAACGACTGAGCCCTCGTTAATTCTTATCACTTTTCCATCTGTTGTGCTTCGGCCAGCAGGAGTCGTAAAACTAATATTTTGTCCGATAAGCGAATCTGGAAAATCTGATCGAGCAGCTAAGCGAATATTTCTTTGTAATATAGAGAGACTCTCAGATTGAATATCTCGAAAGCGCACAGTTTGTTCGACGCCGTCAATCTTAACAACCACAGACTTGGCGTTAAACCTTACGACTTCCCCATTTTTTCGAATTTTTCCAGCAGGAGTTGTCCATGAGATTGTTTTTCCGAGTGAGCTCGCTGGAAAGTCCGTCGAGTCGGTAATTCTCTTGAAAGCTCCACTGAAGTGATCAAGACTAGTTGAAATACTATTGGAGCGAATACGACTATAAGGAATATTAGTTTCTACACCATTGATGTCTAAAACGACCCCTTTATCATTCACTCTCTTAATTTCACCGATTCTTCTTCGTCCTCGACGAGGAGAAGTAAAGGTCACTTCTTGCCCAACAGTAAAAGCATCAAAGTCTGATCGAGAACCTAGGCGAACTCCGCCCTTTACCTCTGCAACCGAACTAGGATTAATATCCCTAAAGCGAATCGTTCGTCTTGATCCATTGACCTTTAAAACAACCGACTTTCTATTAAAGCTAACGACTTCACCAGTTCTTCGAACCTTTCCGCCAGGTGTCGTCCATGTAAAAGTCTTTCCTATTGATTGGCGAGGAAAGTCGGATCGAAGAGTTGAGCGCGAAGCTACTCTTTGAGGGGCAAGAACGACGGCCCGTGAAGGTTGGGCGATTCGAGCTCTTTCTGGGCTTTGAGCATCTATCCGAGGCGCCCGATCTGGAGCTGGCGCTGCTAACCTTTGAGTTAAAGCGATTCGAGAGGGAGCTGTATCTGCAGATAGCCTGGGCGCACCAGCTAAAGAAGAATCAAAGGGTGCTGGATTTATTCCCGGACCAAATGATGAATCAGAGTTTCTAATGAGATCGATATCTCCGACTACAGGTCTTGTCGCTGCAACTTCCTCTGGGGTCATTCTACTAACAGACGAGCGAGGAGCAACGTCAGCAGTGGGGGCCGGACCTAGACGACTAGGAGCTCTCGGCATAGTGCTAGGGTCAGTATTTCTTCCAACAACAACAGGAGCTTGCCCTGCTCTAGGCATTGGCCCTGATTCGGGACCATCTATGGCAACTCTCACAGGCGGCTGCCCGCGTGAAATTCTAGGAAGGGAAGAAGGTGCTTCTCCAGCTGGACCTATCGAAGGTCTACTTGGAGCAGTTCTCGCGACTGGACGATCGACATTTCGCGGTACGACCAATGCTCTTGAGCCTGCGTTGTTCGAAGGACTAACAATTGGGGAAACTTCGTCAGTGACACTCACTCGAGCCGGTGGGCGTGGTCTGGCCGGTGGACGAGGTGCTCTTTCTATTGACCCAATTCTCGGTCTCTCAGGTGCCACTTGAGAGGTGGGAGCATCAATTCCTCGACGAGCCACGACGGGAGCATCAGCTACTCTTGTAGGTGTTACTAAAGAAGGCGCTTGATCACCAACACTTACCCGAGCCGCAGGACGAGGCGTTATAGGAGCACTAGGAGTATCATTTATTTGCCCCAAAGCCGCTGGTCTTTGCATAACTGGACTTGGATCTGATTGAGCAGCTCTTCTTTGAATTGGTAGAACATCATCTGGAAAAAGAGAGGGCTGAGCGGGGCCATCTATGGAGCCAATGTTGGGTCTAGTTTGAGATTGAAGCCCGGGCCCTATAAAAGGAGCATCCTCACCAGAGGGCACAGATAAACGATCTGGAGCTGTTTGAGTAGGTCTTGGACTATCACCTCGCTCAACAGCCAGTCTTGCTTGTCTTTGCTCAGCAACGCCTGGTGCTTCGATTTGTCCTAATCTTGGCGCCGTCGGTAACAAGGTAGGAGCAACTTCCGGAGCTTCGAGTGAAATTGAAAGAAATCTTTGATCGCCAACATCGATAGTGAAGACTTCTTCACTACCCTCTTTTGTGTAGCGAAGAACGCCATCGCCCTCAAAGCCAGATGACGAAATTTTCACAGTGCCAGTGCCATCCGTTATAAAGGCCTCATCGGCCTTATCTATGCGAACAGCATGAAGAGAAGCGTTAGCCTCTTTCCCCTTTAAAACTAAGTCAAAATAGCTCTCGAGTGAATTACAAGGAGCTGCACTAAAGGCTGCCGAACTCCAAAGAAGGAGCGCTATAAAATAGGAGAATGGAGCTAGGCTTTTAAAGCCTACTGGCACAATTCGTCGCATACCTTAAAACCGTTCTCAAAGACTTCTTTTGCCTTTTGAGGTGAAAGTGTTTTCAAGTGTTCTAATACTTCTTTATAATTACTTTGGCGTGAGAGCATGCGGAGGACTCGACCTACTTTAGCCTTGCCACCCCTACCCATTAAGCGAGTAACATCTTTTATTTGTTTTCCTATTCTTCTTTTTCTACCAATAAAGCTCATAAAATCCCTAGCATTCTCTAAATACTTAACCTTATCTCCTGAGCGCATGGTTCTCATGACAGTCCTCATGGCGCCTAAATCAAAAATTGAGAAGCCGGCCGCCAACATAAAGTTAAGCTTTGCGTCCTCGAATTCAGCTAGCTTGTCGAGATAATCTTCTGCTGACTGCTCGTCACCGCCTCCGGCCATGTAAGCGTTTAAGAATTCATTTTTTTCGCGAGCTGCGCTTACCCACTTTGGTCCAAAGTAAGCCATTTCCGCTACACCCAGGGCCAGACCACCGTACGTGGCTGCAGTTAAAGTAGCTGTTGCGACAGCACCCGCGCCAGCGACACCCAGTGCGCCGGCACCTAAAGCGAGAAGAAGGCCTACGCCAGTTGCGGCAAGTAAGGCTCCTCCGACGATCATTCCTCCATAAAGAAAAACATCACCCCAATTCCATTCTTCACCATCTTTTGCGTCTTGAATGACACCATTGATAACATCACAAGCTTCTTTGATGTGCTGAGGGCTCTCCATTAAAACCTGGCCTGCTATGACGGGGTTCTTACGAATCATATCTTTTAAAGATTCTTTTCTATTTTCAACAACACGATTATAAGAAGGAGTCTTCGCTCCTCGACTTCTGGCTTTTTGAGCGTTCGCCAGAGGCGTTGTTACGTTTTGATTCCAGTCGCTCTTTCTTTCGTTATTTTTTTCGATGAGATACTCAGACTGACCGAGAACTCTCTCTTTTGCTTCTTCGATTGCGTTCTCGATTGAACTATTCGTAATATCCGTATTGTGAGGACGGTAGCGTTTCGTGCTTGGATCAAAGCCACCGTTTATAAGGCCAAAAAGGGCATTTTGATCTTTATCCTTACGGGTCTCGCCAATCTCATCGGTCCATAATAAGAGTCCCGGTCCATCCGAAGCAGCGGCCATATAGGCTTGAACATAATTATTATGAGACGTTTTTGACTTATCGGTTTCAAAGTCAACCGAGTCCTCGCCCCAAGTATCAACAGTATCGAACTCATTTTCTTCGATCACTTTATTAATACCTTCTACTCGCGCTAGAACGTCTGCACGGGCTTCTCCTATATCGTAGCGCTTAGATTCACTTTTTCTCATTTTTGAATATTCGGCTTGAACAGCTTGAGCAATTTCAATCCTTTCTTCGTCAGAGCATTGGTAAGTAGATGTCTTATTACCTGATCGACCTACCCTTACCTCTCGTTGACAAATTTTATTAACGATTGGCTTAACCTCGTCGTCGCTTAATTGATCTTGATCATTACCAAAGGACTTATTATAGGTGTACTCAAGCCCGAGATAAGTTCTTGCAGAGTTTTTTAATCCCTGAAGATTCATCTTGCCTTGAAAGTCATGAAAATCTTTCGCTCGATTATTCTCTTCGCTTTGAGTAATATCTTTAATGTGTCCTAGTAGTGATTCAAGAGAGTCTGCTTCAAAAAAGCCTCGGTCACAAGAGATCTCTGAATTTTCCACGCTTAGGCCAGCAGCAAGTAGTCGCTCGGGTAGCCCTTTAGTGTAGTGAGGATCATGGCTTGATAAGCATTCATCAAAACCTTTTTTCATTAATAGGTAACGAGCAAATTTATTATGAAGATTTAAGAGTTCTCTTCCTGCACCACCGGCTAAAGCAGAGCGGTTAGCAGGTGTACCTATAAACTTTTGAACGTCATCCACGACACTCTTTCCTTCATCAGTGGATAAAACATCTGGAAACTGAGAATGACTGATTAGAGCATTGTAGAGGTCTATCTTTTCGTTGAGAATTTCTTCACTCGTTTCGGCCGCAAAAACCACTCCACCGAGAAAAGGCATAACGCTCGGTGCAGGCAGATCAATCATTATGACCACTAACAAATGAATGAATAAATTTTTTAAAATAAACTTAATCACGGCTTTATAGTCCCTTTCACTTCAACTCTATTGCTCGCTTCACTTCAGCTTTTCGGTCAAAAGCCATGGGTACTTGAGAGGTTAGATCTATTTTAAAGGGAATAAGATGGATAAACCGACAGTTATCGGAGACTTGTTATGATAACGAGTACTTAACAATATTTAGGAAATATTCACTGCCCAAAAAAACAGGCGATCTGCCGAAGCTAAATTTTCCAAGGCATTATTGGGACAGTGGAAAGGGCGTTCTTAGGTGAGCCGTCAATCACTCGATCGCTGTATACTAGATAGGCTAAGGTATTCCTCTTCGCATCATAGAAGCGAACAACTTGCATCGACTTAAAAACAAGTGAAGTCTTTTGAGTAAAAACTCTTTCACCTTGCTTAAGTTTATCAGTGAAGGAAATGGGACCAATCTGACGGCAAGCGATGGAGGCATCTGAGCGATCCTCTGCTATCCCAAGTGACCCCTTAATCCCACCAGTTTTGGCCCTACTCAAGTGACAAGCCACACCCTTCACTTTAGGGTCATCAAAAGCCTCTATGACAATAGAGTGATTAGCTCCAAGTAATTTAAAGGCTGTATCGACCCGCCCTATTTCCTCGGCCAATACACTAGAGAGACCCATCAAAATAAAAATAAGTGCTTTGTTCATTCTAACCTCATTAAAGTACTATTCGTAGCGATAACCAAAGCTTTATGCTAAAAGCATTATAACGTCTTGGCAAAGAAAGACATGAACCGTGAGAGAAAAAATGACCGAACAAAAGACAGCAAATGGACCACTCTATACAAAAATTAATGACGATATCAAGGTCGCCATGAAGGCTAAAGAAAAAGAAAGGCTACAGGCTTTGCGTTATATGAAGTCTATGCTCATGGAAAATACAACGTCTAAAAAACCAATCCCCGAAATGGACGTGATCGTGAAACATCATAAGAAACTTAAAGATGGTTTAACGACCTTTCCTGCCGAACATCCTATGCATACTCAAACGATAGCAGAGCTTGAGGTAGTGGGAGCCTACCTGCCCCAACAGCTCTCTGTTGAAGAAGTCACTAGCTTAATTAATTCGATAAAAGGAGCTCTCGAGTCTCCAAATATGGGGGCTATCATGAAAGAGTTGCAGCCTAAAATTAAGGGCAAGTTTGATGGAAAAAAAGCCAGCGATATGGTTAAAGCCGCTATCGAATAATTAACGCGCTTTACTGCGTATTCTGCTTCTGAGCGGCCGTAATAAGGCGCCTAAATTGATCTTTCCTTAGCCTTAGCTCGTATCTTCCTAAAGGCCTCCCCATAGCTTCTGGCAGCATGATGAAACGCGCGTAATAATCGAGTGCACTTTGTCCAGCATCAGTTTCTTTAAGGCGATCCCAATCAAAATCTTTTTCGTCAAAGAACATCCACTCGGTGATGCCCCATCTTCTCTCTTTTTCTTTATCCAGTTCAGCCTGGGCCATAACGTGAACAAAGCGATCTGCGAAGCCTCCATCGGTATTGTCCCTGAGGATAGCTTCGCCTATAATTTTCATCATTGATTCCTCGGCCCTGGCATTCATTCGTCGACCTAGAGCCTTTGGCATGAGATAGCTGTCTTTTATGGCCTCTATAATTTCTTGTCCTTCACTTGTTTCCGGTCTTATGATTCTTCGAAAGTCATAGGACGAAGTCATTTCCCTAGACAGTTCTCTCAATTCGTCAAAGCGCTTGTTCAAAGCTCGTAACTTTTGACGATCACTGCGGCCTAGGCACCGTTCACTATCAAAGCAAGACTTTCCTGAAAAAAGATCGTTCAATTCCCTTTTTCTCATCTCGGAAATACCTATCAAAAAGCTCTCAAAAGTTTTTTCACTCACTACGGCCATAGAAAGATGCTCTGAAAGTTTTGATTCTTGAAAGAAGTCTTGAGCCTGTTCTATGGAAACCATCTCGGCATTGGAGCTGTACCAACGTAAGAAGCCTTTTAGTTCGGACTGAAACACAACAAGTTCTGTTCTCATTGCGGCCTCATCGTAGATAAAACCTTTACCAATCAGATCCCCTAGTAGCTCAACAAAGTTAACCAACATACTCATTCCAAGGTCTGAAGTAATCATCCGATTCTCAAGAGAGCTCTCTGTTATCTGAATACGACTACCTACAAGCTTAGCTTCATTTACTTTTTGAAACTCCATAATCAACTCGACTAATTCAACATCCAAGAAGTCACGCATGAGCTGAGTGTTGGGATCCTCTCGATCAACAAGATCAAGACTAGGAATAGAGCGGATCACATATTCACGAAACTCTCCTTTAAATAGAGCGTCGGTCCTATCCTCGCAAGCCTTTATCGCCGACTTCCACGCAACTGACTTCTCTTGGCCATCAAACAGGCTTCCTGAAATTAGCTCGGTCACTACTTGCGCGCTTTCAGGGCTGAAGGTAGCGTTGCCAACATGGGCTCCAGGTAGAAGACTCAGTAGACCACCACCTAACGGAGAACGCTCGCGAGCTTCCTGGTGAGCTTCGATTAGAATTCGAGACCTATCAGAGGAAACCTTTGTCGTTTCAGATATTATCTTTGAAAAACAGCTAATCGCTTGCTCCTTTCTCTCATCCCCAAGCTGACTAATAGCCTTGAAAGATTCGACTTGGGCAAGAGCTAGGCTCATAGAGATATCAAACTCAGCTAAGCTAACGCAGCTAGAAAGTGAGTTTTTATACTCAGTAAGAGATTGACTCTTAAACGGATCCACCTTTTTAAAACATTCACCTAAGTATTGATTCGAAGCCAGAATATTATTGGCTTTTAGAGAACTTAAAGGCATCAAAGAGGCAACTCTGCGCTCATTGGCAGTAATTGCGACTTGCAGCTTTATACGGCCGAAACGCTTCTTCTCGCATTCAAAGTAACTTTTATCAAGACTTTCACTGGAATTAGAAGCGTATTGCTCAAAACATTGATTGAATGCCTCTCTTCCTCTAACTCCAAGATCAATTACGACTTGATCCACTTCACCATCTTGGTGTTGAGGCCTAATGGGTGCTAGTAAAGCAAGTGCCTCAGAGCGAGATATTACCTCTGAAGACTCAAGATAAAACCGCTTTAAGCTCTCCCTTAGAGCAATCGTGCTCGCCATGACATAGCCGTTTTCCACATTTTTAGGCTGCCGACTAAAGAAGACTAAACTTCTCTCGTCTAGATCATCATTAGAAGAAGCTCCTATAATCCGACGAACAACCTCTTCCATATCTCCCTTTAGATTTTCATCTTCGCTAGAGAGATCTTTTATGGTCTCCCAAGTATGGTGAGTATATAACGTCGAAATTAATTTAGGTCTCAAAGACACGCGAACTTTGTCGAGCTGATCAAGCTCTCTCCACTGCTGTAGTTCTTGATCTATTAACAAGGCGACCTTACCTTTTACGCTTTCAGATCCTTCGAGGTCTTCAAGACTGCCTTTAGAACGAAAAGGAGTATATTCGCTTATGACATCGGTAAATTCATCCATAAACATTTTTGCTACTGAATCTTTTAAGACTGACGGAAGACAGGCTTCTAGATGGTAATCAATATCTTCAACAAGGTTTTTGAGAATATCTTCTTCTGAGATAAACTGGGTCCAGCAAGCTTTGAGGCTTGCCCTCATCTCGGTCAGTTCTTCTTCAGATCTAGGATTGTCACCGACGCTTAAACCCGATCGAATCAGCGCTGCGCTAAAGAAAGAATTATCGACCAATCCGGAAAATTCAATAATCGCCTTCTTCGCACAATCAACTCTTGCTTCGTTTAAGCCTTCTAAAGAGGTCTGCGTTTGATTGTTCTCAGAAAATAGTTTTTTCATCCGTTCATTACGCTCACTTTGACACTTTTCTAAAGGCGCAATTATTTTCTTGGTCCCTACCTCAAATGAATTATCCATCAAACCTTTCATACTTATTAAACGGGAAGATATAAGTGTATTGAAAATCTCATCTTTTATCATATGATCGGCAAACAAGCGGCAGTCCTCTATTCGTGCAACCTGAACGACTTTTAAGCAGCTTTCCTGATAAGGTCCAACAATTTCATCAGCAAGTAGTTCAATTGCCTTTTCTCCTGGAAGGAGCTCCTTGAATTCAGCGGATTTCATGATTTTCTCTCTCAAGCTCAAAGCAAGCATTTCTTCCTTTTCTTTTCGAAAGCAATCCATCAGAAAGCCCTCATAAAGCTCGGATGGCATCTCAATGAGGCTCTCTTCATTAAATGAAAAGAATGAAGATTGTATCTGGGCAATCTTCTTTTCTTTTAGGCAGCTACGATAAAGGCTCAGTTTTCCTTGTTCTGGAAATCCAAGAAGACGGCCCAAGGCTTCGGCTTGAGTCTTTCGTATACAAACTCTAGACTGATCGGTTTCAGGCCCTGTTGAGAAATCATTGGAGAACCTTTGCTCCTCTGAGATAAAACTTAGCCTCTCTCCCATGCATTGATTGTAGTGATTCTCTAATTTAGCGCGCGCGCCCTCATCCAAAGCTCGTAAAATATCAAGTTTTTCTATTTCTTCTAGGGCAAGGCGCTTAAAGACAATCTCTTTTTCCCTCAACTGAATAATTGGCGTGTGATTGGCAATCCCTGTAGTGAGAGGAACGCCACTTTTTATCACACTCTGGCTAAAGTGTTCTGTTTCATAGGGAACGACGTACCACTTATGACGCCTTCCCTCCACCACATGGGACAGACGAAAGAAGCTTCTCACCTCTTCTTCGAGACGCTCATCCGTCGCTGATTTTGCAGTAATAAGTCCTCCCTCTGAAGAGAAAGACTTGGTATCGATTTCGAGTAAAACGTCCTTCTCAGGAGAGCGCAAAGTCACGACCCCATCAATAAGCTGCCAATCAAAATTGATAAGACTTCCTTGCGAGCGAGCGAAAGAGAACTTGAGAAACTCACCGTCTTTTCCTAAGACAATTCTCAGTTGAATTGGTCCGTGGGAGGTCAAGAAGGTATTCACCTTAATCGAGCGAAAAGCCTCTTCTCCAGGCGACTGGGCAAGTCTAATTTTATTAACTTGGTCGAGGAGTGTTTTGATAGGCGCTGAATTGGAAACCTGTCCGTCTAAATCGAAATGCAGAGCACGACACTCTTTTTTAGACAGATACTTAAATTCCTCTATCCGCTCTAGAATATTTTTAATTCTCCCACTATTTGCAGCAAACCCTAGGTTATCGACAAGAAACTCTCGAGTTAGGGCCAAGCTTGTGTCAACTGATGTCGGACTATCAATGCTTAAACTAGGTCCCTTTTTAAAGAGACTCCAACTTCCCATCGGCTTATATTTTATTCTAACTAGCGAAGCGTCTTCATCGAACTCTACGACGACTCTAGTATTGGCCTCTTCTACCCTCAGCAGTTCCTCCCAGCCAAAAATATCGGGCGAACAAAGCATTAATAAAAATAGGAAAAAGGTAACTCTCACTTACTAAGACCTCACAGAAGTGTATACCTTTGTCTTATCGGTTTTTTAACCCGCGCTCTTTATTGAAAAGTTCGAGAAGTTGATTAAAAAAAACAAGTACTTGAGTACTCTGTTTTTAGTCAAAGAAAAAATGTCTGATAAAAACCTAAAGAGCGTCTTTAAGATTCCGAAAAGAGACATAAGACTGAACTGATTCATTGGGAAATCAAGGAAAAGAATATGAAGAATCTTTTATTTTTAATTATCTTGAGCGCTACGAGTCTCACTGTAATGGGAGCTGGTGCCGGAAAGATCATTGACCTTCTCATCAACGAAACAGGGATCGTAAAAATCGTTGGTAAAACAACCTTTGACTCCACGAAGTCTAGTGCGGCAAGATCTCAGATTGAACTCGCCATTAAAGCCCTTGTTGGAAACGAATCGATTGCGACCAAAGGAAATATCTTAAAGGCCATCAGTGAAATTGAAGATACGGCCGAAAATAAAGCAATTAAAGTATCTCTAGCGCAAACACTAACAAAGAACGTTGACGAGGTATCGGAAGACGACGTCGTCAAGCTCATGAATGACCTCATTACCCTAGCAGGTGTTAGAAACTCGCTTTTCACCGCTTGTGGTGAGTGCGCCCTAGGGCCTCTAGCAGGTGCAGGAATCAGGGTGAGTTTAAAAGAAATCAAAGACGCCTCAATCCTTCAACTCTTAAAAGGTAATGTTATTCCCACTTCACCGCGTAAGCTCAGTCAATTCATCAACAATAAGATGAAGAGACTTGATCTAGGCAGCCTTAAGGATGCGCCGGAAGGTCTAGTAAAGCCTTATGAAAGACAGTCTTTGGCTATTTTTCTTGCTCTGGCCGAAGAGGGCTCCCCCGCTACGGTGACTCAAAGGACTTATATTAGATCAGTTCTTGAGTTTTCACAGACTCCTGATGGAAAAATGGTTTTACTCGACTCTAATAATCCTCATAAGTTGTGGAATATTTTTGCAGATCCAAAATACACTGAAAATACAGTCTCACAACTAGCTGAGGTTACGCGAGAAGCTGCAAAGCGCGCCAAGGATCAGAACCTAGCGAATAAAAGTGAAGCTTTTTACGACATCATCGATGAAAGAGCGAAATCTGTTCCAGACGTTGAGTTGAGAGCACGCGCAGTAGAAAATGCAAATGCTATTCGTGCCAATAAGTGTCTTGTTGGAAAATAAAAGATCTTACAAAATGAAATAAACTGAACTGGGCCTTCTCTAATGAGAAGGCTTTTTTTTACCAAATTTCCACTACACCAGGATCTCTTTTGATTGAGATGACTTTGAGAGCGTTAACAAACCGGGTAAACTCATCCACGTTCTCATAATCAGAAAGTTCCCTAATGACTCTATGAGCGACGCTTCCCACTTCCTTCAGCTCAAATAAGTCATCTACCGATACCGAAGACCAAAGAACATTACCAATGGCAGTCTCTCGAGCATTCTCTGGGTGAAAAAGAACTTTTCTTAACGAGTCAGTATCAAGGTCCATAAGCTCTCGTCTTATTCGTGAACTCCCCTTATCGATGCTGTTTCTCATCCGATTAAAGAATCCTGTTGCCTCAACTCTAGACTGCACACTTTCAATGATTTTTCCTGCAAGTCTTTCTTCTAAATCATCATACTGTCTAATAAGTGTAACCCCGCCCTCTTCACCTAGTTTCTCAGCGGCTTCGCTTACGCTATGCTGAAAAGCCTTAAAAACCTCAAGAGCTGTTTCAGAAGCCACAAAGTGATCTAGTCCTAAAACTCCTCTAGCCTGAGACTTCATACTTTCATAGATCAGTCTTGATCGAGCATTAAAAAACTTTCTCATTACGATTCCATTAGACATCCAGTAGGTAGCATTATGTACACCAAAGCTAGAGATAGAGGACATACTTTTACCAAGGTGTGGACCTCCCTGAATAAAGAACATGTAAGGAAGCTCTCTTTTTCTAACCGGTATTTTCATGAAAACATCTGTTAACTCGTCTACATTAGTCAGAATAAAGTCTTCAAGGCTCCCTTTAGAAGCCACCAATGCAGCCGCTTCTTTCTCAAGTCGTGAAATTTGGGCGGCATACTGGTGAAGGTGTTTATTTCTCAAACTTCTAAAGCCATTCTTTGCCCAAGGGATGATAGTCAATTTGCCCATCAGCGATGATCCCTGCTCATACCGTTTCATAGCTTCTGAGGCGTTAGGTAATCTCTTCGCATAGTGATTGAGAAGGTAATGAAGTCCCTTTGGATTGCCGGCAAAGTAGTCTGAGACAGTTTTTGCTGTCATCTGATCTATAGCATTTGGGGTTTCATTAACAATCACTTTTGATTGATAAACAATACCTTTAGCATTCGCTCTCGAAGACGCCATCGTCATTCCCAATGTAATTTGACCGATTCGTTTTACCATTGCAAAAGCAGAAATTTTTCCTCTTGCATGAAGCTTTCTGAGATTTCTAATTCTTTTAAAGGTTCTTACGATGCTTTTTTGACTGACGCCAGCTTTTACTAATTCCTCTACTGAGCCTTTTACTGCTGGCCCCATTTTACCAATAGCCTCAAGCGCTTCTCTACTTTGTCCTTTAAAAGAATCAAAGCCCAGAACAAGTCGTGCAAAGCGGACGTCAGCTTCGGATACAACAGTCTTGCCAGCTTGACCTGTTAGCTGCCAAGCTGAACGAAGCCCTGTTTTTCCAACATTTCTAGCAAAAGTCATAGTTGATACGGCAGCAAGTTTAGAGCCTACTCTAACGGAGCGAGCCACAACACCAATTAAAGGAAGTATGGAGATGGCCTCAAAGGCGGTCCAAAACCAACCGCGAGATACACTTGAAGACGAGCCTCTATTAGCAAAGCCCAGCTCTTCCATATCCTTCACACGGGCGGCGTTTCGATCTGAATCTATTTTCCTACTATATTCCCTGGTGACCAACGCTACCTGCATAGTCATGGCACTGGCCCCAGCGGCCATCATTGCGACTCCCAGAGGGGCACAAAGACCACCCGTAAGACCTGTACAAGCTCCACCGATAAGCATGGCGGCAACCCCAAGAAGACCTGCACCAATTCCAAGCCACATATCAGTCCACTCTTCGGGAGACATCTCGTTTACTTTCGCTTGGATTTTTTCCATAACGTCATTAGGAACTGTCGGAGCTCCCACTAGTCGGTTCAATTCATTTTGAGCTTTGGTAGTCGAGTAGAAGAGAGTTTTCAATGACTCGTGATCATTTGGCTCTAAGTTACAGAAGCTTTCTAACTTAACCTGAAGAGCATTTCTACGCAGGTTCGCCGATCCTCTCAAGAGACTCTTAAGAACATTAAATTTCAGATTACTATCGAGGAATAGAAAGCTCAGCTTCGCATCCATCGCACTATTAATTCCATTAGACTGAGAGTGCTGCTCAAAAAATTGAAGTTGTTTTTCAGGATCACCTTTCATCTTATACAGATCACCAAGAAAAACACCGACCTTAGCCGAGTCACTTTCTAGGTAATTATCAATTCCTTCCCAAGCTAGCCCTCTTAAGCCCTCTGGAAGATTTGCCTCAACAAATTTTTCAACGTCTTCTTTAGAGAGAAATGTTTGAGAAGCCGTTTTATCAAGAGAGTGATAATAAGCCTCGCCTCTCGTATTCTTTTGCTCAAATAATGGGGAAGCTCCATCAATCACGCCTTCCCAAATACTCATTTTTTCGTCTTTGTTGAGTGCACCATTAGCGTAGCCGGGTCTTAGTACTCTCGTGATCCCCATGGCCCTAGCCGCTTTTTCGATATGCCCTCTAAGTCCTGACACATCTTTTCTCAAACACATATTAACTTGAGTGCCATTGTATTCCTCTTGATCAACCTGAGAGTAACTAGGGATAGAACCTTGAGAGATTGCACTGAGTTCCTCTTTAAGAACGAGATAACTAAGGCGAGTTCTTGCCCAAGGGTTACCCGCTTCCATCTGAGCCTTCATATAAGTCAGCTCACTTGGTTTAGCGACAGGAAGATACCCACTTTTTTGCGAAAGAATGGACCACAGTTTTCCTAATTCAGCATATCGGCTAATATGCTCATCCTTCATGAAGCGTCTGGCCGGAGTAAACTCGCCTGAAATCTTGATACTTTTTAAATAGTTCGAAAGTCTTTTAAATGTCGCTCGCCCTTCACCCTCAGATTTTACTTTTATCGCTCCACGAGCACGGGGGTTGAATCCCCGATAGATAGTACTGGCCAGTTGATCGCTAATTGGGGTTTCGCTGTATTGATCGACAAATTTTTCAAGCTCTCGAAGGGCCCACATTCTCCAAACGGAGGCGCCGTAAAGCGGGGGAAAGGTAATAGATACTCTATTTGCCGCCAGTCGTTTTTTCAGATTTTCACTTAACAAGAGCTCCCAATCATTGACCTTGTGACGCTGCATAGTCTCTGTCAGATAAAGAGAGAGACGCTGATCGACATGGTTTATAGTGATGCTATTGCCTTCACTATCTTCATATTCATAGGTTTCGTTTGTCTCTGGCTGAACAAGAAGTTTTTCAAAAAGCTTTGCTCCTTGAAACTTTTCATCTTCGAAGTCAATCCATCCGAGTAAGTAAGAGTTGCTTTCATGAAAAGTACTCATAGCCTTTGGGCGTAAGATATTCATAGCGCCTTGAAAGTCCGAGTAGTCATCGAGACTAGGGAGAGCATTAGTATCTCGATCTTTAGCGACTCCTTGCATTGCCGCTTTATATTTTTCAAAAGGCATTAAGCCATTGTAACTCTCTTCTAGAGGGTCTTTATTCATGTGATCGAGATAGTAGTCGATATATTCGGTATCACCTTCGTTTAGAACCAACTTGTGCTCTGCTAAGATTCTATTGAGAAAGCCATCTCCTTGAGCTGAGGAGTATTGAGCTGGAATTTCAGCTGGAAGGCTTCCGTTAAAATGATTTTGACAGCTTTTTGGTAACTCAATATTGCTATCAATCCCCTGCATACCGTCGTAGGTGGCCATCTGAGTAATCATCATTTGAAGTGTCATCCACTTTGAGGCACGAACATAGTTTTTTGCTGTAGGAGCTTTCAGGATATTAACAATATCTCTAGCAAGAGATTCGTTAGCATTATACTTCAGCCCAATTCTCCCCCATGAACGATCGACAAACTCTAAATTGAAGTTCTCAACCATTTTATTGGGTCCATGAAGAATAAGGTCATGGATTTGGGGATCGTTACCTATGAGGTCGACGCTAATTTCGGGAAGCAGGCTCTCATAGAAATAAACCCCATCATATTCTCTGGGAGTATAGGCACGCATAACAACGATAAGGTCTCTTATCGGCAGCGCAACTGCGCCAAGGTATTGCACGAGTAGGCTTACACGTTCTTCGCGTTCTAAGCTATCATCACTTAAATATTTTCGAACTTCCTGCATGTAGAAAGTTGCTTGCTGGTGATAATTTCGGATTTCCTCGTTATCAAGTTTGAAAGGCGGTACTTCTTTTTTCTGAGCTTCCAGCTCCATGGCCCTCTTGACCATTTGGTCGATATAGCCTTCGATCTTTTCGCCTTTACACTCTTCTTTTAATTCTTCTTCTTCTATCACTCCACAAGAGTTTGCCTTAAAAGAGTCAACATATTTAAAAAAGGCCCTATCTTCTCTGGCATTAGTCTTACTCCCAGCTCCAAAGAGTTCTTGCATTAGAAGATCTTCTTCAGAAAGCTCGACTTCCTCAGACTCATCTAATTTTTCCTCACACTCAGGCTCTAACTCTTTACCTTTAATCGCGACTTTAAACTCTTCAATCTTCTTTTTTAGTTCCACTAATTTAATTTCATAACCGAAGGAAGCTGGCTTCCGAGCGCTTGATTGGGAGAGATCTGAAATTGATCCCGAAAACATCAGCTGAAAGCAGATGAAGTGAATGAATAATGAAGCGAAAATTCCTCTTATCATAACTATCCCGTTGGTTTAGCTATTATAGAGCAATATTTGTGCCACGTGTGAAAGTCCTACAGAGGCCCTGAAGCCTGTATTTAGTTCTCGGCCTGACCAAAATTTAGTCACTGTCTAAATACAAAAATAGCCGCAAGTAGCGGCTATTTCGGTATATTTCAAATTTTCTGGTCTCGTTAGGGCCTAATCCCTCAGCTCTTTTCGTAGAATCTTACCGACATTGGACTTGGGCAAATCATCTCTAAATTCGTAAAGTTTAGGAACTTTGTAACCCGTTAGACTCTCTTTACAATGAGCCTTTAGCTCTTCTGCTGTTAGGCTAGGATCTTTTTTAACGACGAAGATTTTTACGATCTCTCCGGAGTGCTCATCGGGAACGCCTACTGCCGCAGCTTCTAAAACCTTCGGATGAGAGACGACCACTTCTTCAACTTCATTTGGATAGACGTTAAAACCAGAAACAAGAATCATATCCTTTTTTCTATCAATAATTTGAAAGTATCCTTTCTCATCCATGAAGCCTATATCACCTGTTTTGAAGAAGCCATCATCAGTCATGACTTCTGCTGTGTCTTCAGGTCGCTTCCAATATCCCTTCATAACCTGAGGTCCTTTGATCGCAATTTCTCCAGGCTCTCCAGTTGCAACTTCATTACCGTCATCATCAAGAATCTTCACATCAGTTGAAGAAATTGGAACTCCAATTTTCCCATTATATTCAGGAAGGGTCATGGGATTGATACATGCGGCTGGTGAAGTTTCAGTTAATCCATAAGCTTCAACAAGAGTAACGCCTGTAACTTTTTTCCATTTTTCAGCAACAGGCTTTTGAACGGCCATCCCCCCGCCTAAGGTCAACTTCAGAGAAGAGAAATCAACGCTAGAAAAGTCATCTTGGTTGAGAAGACCATTGAAGAGAGTATTAACTCCTGTAAAAGCGGTGAACTTATGCTTTTTAAGTTCTTTAATAAAACCAGGCATATCTCGAGGGTTTGTGATGAGAACGTTCTTCGCTCCCATGGTTGCAAAAACTAGGCAGTTCGCCGTCAAACTGAAGATGTGATAAAGAGGAAGTGGAGTGATAATCGTCTCTTCACCTTCTTTGAGGTATTTTATAATCCATGCCTTAGCTTGAATAAGATTGGCCGTTATATTTCCATGAGTTAAAATCGCCCCCTTTGAAACGCCAGTTGTTCCGCCGGTGTATTGAAGAAAGGCAATATCCTCTAAGTTAACTTCTGGTCTTTTATAATGATCTCCGTTGGCATCAAATAAAGCTGTTTTAAAATCAACATATCCAGGAAGGCTCCAGTTAGGGATCATCTTCTTAACTCTTTTGATAACAAAGTTAACAATGAGACTCTTTGGAAAACCAAGGAGATCCCCTATCCCCGTAACGAGAACATTTTTGACAGGAGTATTACCGACTATTTCCTGTAACGTTTTACAAGAATTTTCAAAAATTATAATCGTCTCGCACTCGGCATCGTTTAACTGATGCTCCAGTTCTCGTGCAGTATAAAGAGGGTTAACGTTAACGGCCGTTAAGCCGGCCCTAATAATACCAAACAGAGCTATTGGGTATTGAAGAATATTAGGCATCATTAAGGCAACTCGATCACCTTTTTTTAGTTTTAAATCATTTTGAAGATAGCTTGCGAACTTCTTAGAAAGAAGATCCATCTCTCCCCACGTAAAACATTTACCCATGCAATAGAAAGACTCATGGTGAGTGAACTTGGAGAATGATTCTTCGAGAACTTCTACTAGCGAGGTGTATTGTTCTGGGTTAATTTCTGTTGGAATTCCTTCCTCATAAGCATTGTGCCAAACACGATCCATATCATTTCCTTTAGTTGTTCTCATATTTTAATAAAGCAATTTTACTGGGCAACGGCCCGCAGCTCAAGGTGCAGGCAAAATAAAACCAAATGTTTTCCAAAGCTTAAGAGACTTTCACACTGCGAGTCATCACTTTTTTATTGTTTAATTCAAAACCCAGTGATATCTGTGTGCCTCACTCTGCTTTTGGCCCTTGTGAATGCAAGAGCTTGACGCACACACTTTAAAAATTTTATTGGCCTCTAGAATTAGGGGCCAATAAATTTTTACTTTCCTTGTAAACGCTAGATACTGCATATGAGTAAGAAAATAGATCAATCGTCCTTTTCTGCAAATCCACTAAAAGAGGGCGATGACTTCTATTTTAATGATGATGGCCTCATGGTGCTGACTGAAAAGTACCATCTTAAGCGAGGCTATTGTTGCAAGAGTGATTGCACCCACTGCCCGTTTGAAACCTCCAAGAAGATTGATCCCAATATCCCACAAGAGTTTCAAACGAATTGGTCGGATGAGGAAGAATGTGAACAAGAACAAGGCAAAGAAGACCTTGGTCAAAAAAAGTACGTCATCGATCCAAAATGGGGAATTGATTAATTCCTACAGATCTTTAAGCCAACTAAGCTTTTCCTTCTTAATTCTTGAAAGTGACTTCAATTGGGATTCTTTTTTCTGAGCTATTGAGCGGTTTGCTGCTGCCTCTAGGAAAATCAGTTTTTCAGGCTTATTCGCCTTCGTGTACTTGGCCCCCTTTATTCCACTTCTATGTTCATGAAAACGGCGATTCAAATCCGTCGTCACACCCGTATAGATAGTGCCCCGTTCGGTCAAAAACATGTAAGTAACATAGGTGGGCGCCTTCATCATAAGATAGAAAGGAGCTCTCCCAAAAGGGACTCCATTTACAATCAGCTCGATAAAGTGGAGGCCTTCATGATAGACGCGAGTATTAATTTTCTTGAAATGGTGACACTTCTTTCCATAATGCTCACCTTCGACCATCTCTTTTTCCGAGAGCTTAAAGACTTTCTTTGTGTGCGAACCATTTTTTTTAAGAAAATAAAGGGCATACTCCAAACGAGTGCTGCACTTTTTTTTGAGAGTAAAGCTAAAACTAAACTCCAGGTTCTCCTCCATCACAACAAGAGGGCTCTCCAGTTGGAAAGCATGATTAGTAAAGAGCGAGGGAGATCCATAACCAAAGAGTCCGAGAGCACTTTTCTCTCCTTTCTTCAATAGCCCTCGTAGTCCATGCTTTACAATCCAACGGGTATCGGGATTTGCGTTTTTTATCCATTTCTTGCCTAAAGAGATGGCCAACTGAGGATGGTCTTTAGAAATGTCGTTGAGATTATTGGCAACAGACTTTCTGACATAGAGGCTTTCATCTGTAATGAGGTTCTCAAGAATAGGAATAATAGAACTCGGGTCCTTCTTGAGTTCAGGCAATGCAGGTGCCCAAGGTAGCCTTGGCCGACAACCCTCACTGGCCAGTCTGCGCACATGAAAATTTTTATTCTTTGACCAGCTGAGAAGCTGTTTCATGGCCTTAACTTGGTTTTGGCTAATAAAAGGTCTGATGGCAAATTCCGAGCTTGAAAAAGTCGTTAGAACTGAGAGCGTCTTCATAGACTGGCCCCATGAATCAAGGCCGTGAACCTGTACATAGTCAGGAAAGAGCATGCCTTCAAAGCCGCCAAAGCCTCGGGCCGCAATCATCAAGATCTCGGTGGCTTCTTTATAAGGTAGTGCCAGTTGGTCGTGAATAGTCCCACGAATTTTTCGCATTCGCTCTTTCAGCTCAAGCTCGTCCCATTCCTCAGCAAATACTGCGTCGCAAAATTCTTCTTTCTTTATTTGACCACCAGCGGCCTTTAGCGCATCTGCAAGGCGTTGAATATAAGTTTCGTCATAAGCATGTTTTAAAAGCTCGGCCATAAGAGTGGCCCCCCTTTGATGGACAACATAAAGCCCTTAAGTTATAACAAAAAATCAAGAAGATGTCGGAATGTAGCGCAGCTTGGTAGCGCACTTCGCTGGGGGTGAAGGGGTCGCAAGTTCGAATCTTGTCATTCCGACCATTTTCCTGATCCTTATATTTCAAGAAAATATCAGATTACCTAACTCATTAACATTTTTAACTACGCAGGCTCCAGTGCTTATCTCTTTCGTGTTCTGGATTATTACAGACTATTACAGAATAAAAGTCTCTATGCTGCCAAATTGTGACTCTAAAGTGACGCAAAAAATTAACAGGGTACTCAAATTGAGTACCTGACTGCAAAGAATAGACTACAAGTCTAATAAGCTCTATTTTTCTTTTGCTTTCGTTTTTGAGAGGAGCTTTGATAGACCTTAGAATTAGTAACTGTAAACTCAACAAACTCCTCGAACCTTTTATCATTACTATCTTTAAAAGTAAGAAGAAGAGAAAATTTCTGACCATTTATGCTTGATGGGGTTCTTCCAAAGCCCTCCATAACTGGGGTGTACATCGAAATAGTCCCATACTGAGTATAAGTTGAAGTAGCATTATTAAAATAAAGTCCCTTATCAAGATTAGCCATTCTTGGGATTACAATAGGAGGCTGAACAGAAGCGGCACTAGCCCTTGTTGCGATGCCAGATAATAGTCGATGAGTCTCACCCTTGGGGTTCGTAAAAATGCTCTCATCCATTACGAGACGTAAAGTTCCGTTAGATTTATTTTTAAAGCTAACTGTTAGATGTGAAATATCAAAACCTTTCACTTCAATATCAACATACTTACTTTGATGTATTTTTTTACCGTTCGATAAAGAGTAATCAAACTGCCTTTCATAATGATTCATCAAACCCGCACAACCATACAGACCAAATAAAACAACAAAGCTAATAAGCATTTTCTTCATAACTTTACTCCCAAAATGTAGTTACATATTATGTTTATCGGATGGGATTTGATGTTTATTTAGGATAAATTACTTGAACCGAAACTCCCCTCTATTAAGTAGTAATAGAGAAAGGTATATTAGCGTAAATCGGCTTATCTCAATCAAATAAGCCTTAACTAAATCCTGAAAAATACCTCTAGTGCTGTGTAGAAACGTAACCATCAGAGATCACATCAAGCAAAGGGATTAATTATTTCTTGGGTTGTTATAGCGAGTCTTACTTTCATTGGTTCCTAAGAGAACTTACGACCATTTCCAGAGCATAATACTTCAATAAAAACTTCAGCATTGCCAGCTCACAAAGCTCTTAAATCCATTGGCCCTAGTGCTCAACCCCGACCTTTGTTATACTGGATTAGTCGGTTAATCATGACTAGGAATGTTGAGTCCTGTGGAGTATATAGAAAAATCTAAATTAGGTGTCTAGTGAATTGGGGGCCAGAGCAGATTGCTTATGCATAATGAAGCACTATTTACGATTACTCACTCAACAAAAGTCGATAAAGCCGGCTATTTACAGGTTTATTATGAAGAAACTGGAGAAAGTAGGAAGAAGGTGAATTTACGCAGGATTGAAGCTTCAGAGATCGAGACGATAGATTTCTCGATATTTAAGAAAGTAACATTCAAAAAAGTTTTAGAGTTCGAAGAGAATTTGAAGGTTCGATTTCCTTTAAGCGTGAACCCTGACACTTAAGAGTGATAAGGCTGGCTCCCTACGGGGGGCTTACTTTTACTAATTTTCTAGTTAGATTTTTAAAAAAGGTTAACTTTGGTGCCAATTGTATCTATAAACTTTTCATGATTTAAGTCAACAGAAGCTTCAGTTGCTAATTTTAATATAAGAAAAAATAAAATATCAAACTTAAAAATTAGGAAGTTATGGACAATGCAATGTCTGCAACATCATTAAAGCTCAAAGCGAATGAGATATCTAAAGATGTTAAGCATTTCAAATGTATAGTTTTGATGCTCTCTATCGAAACAGCTTTCTTCCTATACTATTATAAAGGGCAGACATACCGAAAACCAGAATTTTTCACATGGTTATTTATAGTCGTACCAATACTAATAAGCTTACTTTCTAAACTTGAAATATCTAAAATAAAAAAACTCGAAAAAGAGAACCGCTTACAGGCTGCAAACGATAAAATAAAAAAAGACAAACTATACCTGCAATCAAACAAGAAGAGAGTTCTTGAAAACTTCTACTTTAAAAGTAATGTGTCTCAAATGGTTGATGATGATTGCATACTGTCATCTTTTGTAACTCCTGATATCGAGATCAAAACACTTAATGAGTGGATTCAAAGTGAAAACCTGAATTCATTGAAAGCTTTTAAAATGTTTAATAAGAAATATAGGAATCAAATCAATTGCCTTAAGAATATTAAAAAAATTCCTTACCGATTAATTAATGTCGACCTAGATAAGTTGACTGGAGCTGATTTTGAGAAAGAGGTCGCGAAGCATTATAAGATACTCGGTTATGATGCAGTCGTTAGCGGCGGATCAGATGACAAGGGTGTGGATATTTATACAACCTCACCTAAGAAGCTAATTATTCAATGTAAGCGCTACGGGAAAGGAAGTAAGGTTCAGTCCAAAGATGTTCAAATTATTGCTGGAGCAACCCTAATCGACCACTACAAAGGCTTTAAGCCAATAATAATTACAAACAGAACTCTAACCAATAATGCAAAATCTCATGCTGATAAAATAGGAGTAGAGGTTATTGAACGAAATGAACTATTGAACCTGATGAGTAATACCGTACTATCTGGGACACTAGTAAAACCTTACCAATTCGTGCAAAAACTGAACTTAAATATTTCCTACTATGACTTTTGTATAAAGGTGTTGCCACTAATTAAAGAGAACCTTTCGGAAGATGAGTTCACGAGTCTAAACAGGCTCTATGGCCAACTAAAAGATGAAAAGAAAAGAAACGCAATAGATAAGGAAAGAAGAAAATACTGGGCTCAAAGAAAAGGTCATTTTATTAACCCTACTCAAGGTGGGTATTGACTAAATCCCCCTATCTTCCCAACATCAACCTTCAAATACTTTCCCATAAGTCGCATTCATTAATGATTTAGAGAAAAAGTTTGATACATTAATTTCGCAGAGAGTGAAATAAAATAGCAAGCAACGCAAACTCACTATCCGTGAAGAGCTTTAACTTAAGTAATCGGCAAAATATTACTATAAAAACTAAAATTAATTAATTAATCTATTAAAATAACGGAATATAACTCGGTATTCAAGACTTAATCAGGAACTAGAACAACCAAGGAATTGAATGAAAATCATTTTAGTGTTACTCCTCGTTACATACTTACTTGGCTGTGCCTCTGGAAAACTAGACTACACACCTCCTAAGGCTGAGGAAGTTGAAACCTTTGAGGCTGAAATAAAGGGTACCTATGACCAAGTTTGGAGAAAAATAGTAGATAAGCTTAGTCAAAATGCCTACGTTATAAACAACCTTAGCAAAGAGTCTGGATTGATAAACTTCTCATTTGAGATAGCTCCCCCAGACGATTACGCTGACTGCGGTAAGTATATTGGCGAGTTCTCTAACCTAAGAGGTAGCGCCAAGTATGACTTCAATGGTGCATCAAGTGCAAATTTTACGATAAAAAGAGATGCTCTGGTATTCAACGTCGAAAGAAAAACGTCACTCTCTGGACGAGGAAATGTATTTGTTAAAAAGAATAAAAAAGAGTCAATTCTGGTTCGTTTTAATGCCATTTTCACCCTGAAAGGTACTGATTATAAGACCTTTATGGGCCCAAATTACTCAACACAAAGAGCTGTAGACAACTTCTCCGTTACATTTTCAACTAAAGAGAAAGGTAAAAATTCGCAAGGCTTCATGGTGTGCCAGTCTAAAGGGATAATTGAAGCTGCTTTGATGTCTTCTCTTAGATAGGCAGGGGGGAGGTAGGGGTGACTAGTTGTAACTTTCTGGAACGTCCTGTTAGCCAAATTTCTACGCACTCAAGAAAATAGTTTGGATCGCCATCTAAAGACTCTCAGATTGACAGCCCTTTCATCTTACTCAACTTGAAGAGTTAAAGAACTCTTACCTTCATCTAACATCCTGTAAATACTAACTAATCTAATTCCCCTCTCATACTCTACGCATTAAACGCAGTACTTCTCAAAAAAATAAAGTAAGTTCCAACCTAAAAAATCTAAAAAAGAAAGGCTCAATGAAATGAGTAGTACTAAGCTAATTAGTGGAGCTATAGAGCAGTTTCTGAATCACTGTAAAAAAGAAAAGAGTGCTGGAAATATTAGTGATGTGAGACTCTCGGAAATTACAAAGACCCTCAAGTCTGCATCACTCTTTAAGCACCTTGAAGAAATTTATCCGATTTGCCCTAGAAGGAAGCTAATACATGATCCAGTTTTTCTAGATTCAAATCTAAGAATAATACTCAGAAAAGAGGAAGACTGGATCGGGGCTAATAAAGAAACCCCACTCCAGAGGAAAAACAAACTCCAAGCAAGCCTTGATAAGAAGCTCAAGCCTGTAGCGGATCTTATTCCTAGCCTAGGCGGTTCCCCCCAAAAACTAGGAAACTTGTAACTTGAGTCCAGCTGTGTCAAAAGACACTTTAGGAGATTCAAATGAAGAAAAGATTCACAGAAGAGCAGATAATCAAGGTTCTTCAAAAAAATGC
>Ga0307982_1000117_pt1 | contig 58352 bp, 55 predicted proteins | sample OrgLakmetagen989_FD_201847 | JGI IMG/M metagenome (GOLD analysis project Ga0307982, IMG submission 201847) | Saline water microbial communities from Organic Lake, Antarctica - #989 | ecosystem: Environmental > Aquatic > Non-marine Saline and Alkaline > Saline | place: Antarctica: Organic Lake... | reverse complement strand
GGGTGCGAAACGACATGTTGAGATCCACAAGACGTGGCCGATAGGGCTCCACCACGGCGCCCACCCTCAAATGCACCGACGTCTTCGAAAGCGCCCGCGCCGTTGCGATGTCCTCCACAATGTCGATACCGATAGAGGACCCGCCAAAGCGGGGCTTGACAATGTAGGGGCCGGGGAAGGTGGGGTCCACATCGCCTCGGAGGGCCACACGCGGCAGGCTTGCAATCCCGGAAGCTTGCATCAGCCCACCAAAAGCAAGTTTGTCCATTCCGACAGCACCCGCATACAGGGTGGATCCGGTGGCGGGAATATCGAGCATGGCAAACACGGCGGCAAGGCCGCCGCCCTCCCCCATTCCGCCGTGGAAACACAGCAGTGCCGCATCAATCTCGAGAGCTTTTTTCCCCATGCCTTTTTTGACAGAGAGGCCAGGGTGGCCAGAGACCACCACATCGAGCTCTTTCGATCCGGCCGGTGCGCCGGTGAGGAAATCCTTCGCCTCGGAAGCCTTTGGCACCATAAACCACGCACCGTTTGGGGCGATATAGATCGCTACCGGCTCGTGGCCACCCTCGATGAGGACGCGTTCGGCTTGAAGACCGGTGAGGATAGAGATTTCATGTTCGGGGCTTGGTCCGCCAAAAACTACTGCCCACGAATTTCCAGCCATCTCTTACACTCAGCTTCCTCTGCCCACACTGGTTAGGGGTAATGATCGGGCAGGTCGTTCTCATAGAGAATAACGCCCTGATTGCCCGCGGCGTGGAGGGCGGAGGTGACCGCGCCGGCGCGGTCAGGAAAAGTTCCTGCTACTCCCTGCGCTCCCTCAAGCAGTGCTTTCTTGTTGGTGCGCCCAACAATCATCAGCGTGCCACCGCACTCAATGACGGCGGCAGCCAGTTCGGAGTTTCGTTGAAACTGCACCGGGCCAAGCTCCACCATGCCCGGGGTGACCACAACAAAAGGTCCATCCCGAAGCGTCGCAAGCTGTGCGCCGGCGGTAACCGCATTCAGGGCGCCCACCGGATTCGAGTTATAGGTGTCATCAATAATGGCCACGCCACCGCTCTCGGCAACCTCTGCGCGGTGGGCAGCAACAGGAAGCTCACCCAGCTTGGCAAGCGCCTGCTCGGGCGAAACATCCAGGGCGTAGGCAAGTCCTAACGCAACCGCAATGTTGACCCCGTGGCCAAAGGGGGGAACCTCGACGGGCTGTGGGGCGGCGTCTAGCCCATACCTCAGCGTTTGATCCTCACCGTTGAGTGACACATCGGCGGGCATCCCAGTTGCACTGACCCTAATGACGCGTTTGCCTAGGCGCTCACATTTGTCTGCAAGCGCTCGAAGCTCCGGCTGGTCAATGGCTAACACCACGGTGGCGGCCTGTTCGGTGATTTCTGCTTTCGCTCGAAAAATTGCTTCCTGGGACCCGAGGCGTTCCATATGCGCTTCACCGATCACGGTGATAGCCGCAATATCGGGGGGAAACCAGGTACCCAGTTCGCGGATGCGGCCTTCGGCGTTCATGCCCATCTCCGCAACAAAGACCTCGGTGCCGGACACCACATGGTCATTGATGGTTTTGGATAACCCCATCAAGTTATTGAAACTGGCTGGAGAGGCCACCACCTGGTGGGTGGCACCCACCAGGTGGGCCACATACCCTTTCGTGGACGTTTTGCCATAGGACCCGGTGATGGCCACCACGGTGGGTTTCACCCGGCCCAGTTTGCGCTTGGCATCTTTGACAAACTTCATCGACAGAGAGCGCTCGAAATACCAGAGGCCGGCAAGGGCCACATCGGCGATGTAGGCCCCGAGCAGCAGGGGGATAAGAACCCCGGCGGGACCGAGCAACCACACGGTGAGAGCTCCCACCATCACCTGCAACACAAACATCCCCACATACGCTCGCTTGGCGCGATCTGTCCATGCCAACGCACTCGTGGTGCCGGCAAAAGACAAGGTCCACGGTGTGGGAAGAATCAGCAGCGGCGCTGCCACAGCGAACCACCCCCACCATTGCCCGCCCCACCAGGTGGCACCCTGCACCGACAGGATTGCTAGGGCCGAAGCCAGTAACCACCACAAGACCCCCACCGGGCGAACGTCCAGCCACAAGCGCTCGATTCGGGCCACTTCGCCTGGCAGATAGTGCACCCTCTGGGTAACGCGCAACCATTTGAGATTTTGCAGCACAGCGACCACCACACCGGACACGAGCGCTGAGACCAGTATCAGTGTCTCGAGGGTAAGCATCGGTGTCCTTAGGGGGAAAGCGCCTCGGAAATGGCGAGAGAAAGTTCCTTCACGAGGTTACCCTCCAACAGGTGCGAAGCCCCAGGAACCACGCGCAACGAGGCGTTGGGAAAAAAGTCCAACGATCGTTTCGCACCAGCCAACGGTGCCGGCTGGTCGTCCTCGCCCCACACCAACGTGACCGGGGCCTGCACTTTTGTTGCATCACCCAGGTAGTCCTCCCCCACCGCTTTGACTAACACTCCGCGCATCACTCCGTGGGCTTGGCGGTAATCAACTGAGCCATATCGGTTGCGATAGTGATCCATTCGAGCTTCCGAGAGCATCCCCGCGGCGCGCGCTGCTTTCGCCACTCGAAACGCGAGCGGCGGCGTAGTCGAGGGGCCGCTTTTGGTCAGGGGCACACCGCTCAACACCAGAGCAGAAACCCGATTGGGATGGGCTGCTGCTAGGCGCAGGGCGACGCGTCCACCAAACGAATGGCCCACCAGCACCACCGGCTCGCGGTCGCCAAGCGCCTGGGCCAAATGATCGGCGTAGTCGGTCGTGGACCACGCCTCCGGCGGGGGTGCCGCAGAGCCAAACCCGGGTAGGTGCAAAGCCAGCGCATCCATGCCCGCAAGTACCTGATCAAAGTCACGGCCGCTGCGACCCCAACCGTGGAGGGCAATGATGCGCGGCTCACCTGAGCCGTGCGTATCGCCCACCCAGGACGAGTCGCCAAGCGTCCGGAGCACGGCGCTTACTCGCCTTCGGGAGAATCGGAACCTGTGGCAAAGTGCGGTGCAAGTTCGCGGGGATCTCTCGAGCCATCAAGAACTTGCCCCACCTGCGTCACAATCGGCATGGACACGCTTTTGCTCGCAGCTAACTCCAATACTGGGCCAATGGCGGATAAGCCTTCTGCGGTTTGATTCATCGTGTTCACCACGTCGCTAAAGCTATATCCCTGGCCGAGCAGTCGCCCCGCCGTGTTGTTGCGCGACAGCGGTGACTGGCAGGTGGCAATGAGGTCCCCCAGCCCGGCAAGCCCCGACATGGTTCGGGGTGCGGCGCCAAACGCCACCGCAAAAGCGGTAATTTCGGCAAGACCCCGGGTGATGATCGACGCTTTCGTGTTTTCCCCGTAGCCCACCCCATCGGCAATCCCCACAGCCACGGCAATCAAGTTTTTGAGCACACCACCAAACTCTGTGCCCACCACATCGTCGTTGATAAACGTCTTGAAATACGCATTGGTCGCCGCACTGGCCACCTCGGTGGCGGTGTGAGCGTCCGTGGAGGAAGCAACCGCAGCCGTGGGTTGCTCTTTTGCTATTTCCAGTGCCAGGTTGGGGCCACTGACCACCGCGATGCGGTCGTTGGCGAACCCGCCGGCCTCATGCAGGACTTCGCTCATACGCATACCGGTGCCCGCCTCCACGCCCTTCATCAGGCTGACCACGAGAGCGTGGGGCTCAATACACAGCGCCAGGGCTTCCAGGTTGGCGCGAAGGTGTTGGCTTGGCACCGCGATATACACCTGGCTGGCACCCTCCACAGCTTTGTCGAGACTGTCGGTGGCCTCGAGGGTGAAGGGCAAGTTAATGCCTGGAAGATAATCACTGTTGCGCTTGGTTTCCCGGATTTCCCGCACCACTTCGGAACGCCTCGCCCACAGGGTGACGCTCGAATCACCGTCAGCAAGAATTTTTGCGAACGTGGTCCCCCAGGAGCCGGCGCCCAACACCGCAACACGTCTCATCTTTTCGGCCTCTCTCCCCGACCATCGTGCAAAACTTTTGGCGGAGTTTCTCCCCGCAGTGAACCCAGCAAAATAGCAATTTCTTTCATCAGCAACGCGGTGGCCTCTTCCACTACATCTTTGGTGAGAGCTCGTCCCTCAAACATAGAAAGGTCCAAAGCAGCACCGACGATCACGTCGATTCGAGTTCGGGGGAAGAGTCGAATCTTTTTGCCGTAGCGACCCATCAAATGTTGCGTGCCCCAGTGGGCTGCGGGATAGAGGGGTATTCCCGCTTCCAGCGCTATTCGCACCGCACCCGATTTGCCTTTCATGGGCCACAAGTCATCGTCTTTGGTGAGGGTTCCCTCGGGATACACAATCAGCCCACTGCCTTTAGCAGTGAGCTCTGCAGCAGCTTTCAGTGGTTCACCAATCGCTTGCCCTGCATTTCGCTGGACAGGAATTTGGTGGGTAAAACGCAACAACCAGCCAAGCAGTGGCACGCGAAACAGTGACGCTTTGGCCAAAAACCTCGGTGTCCTGCGCAACTTCCACACCACCACCCCCATCACAATGGGGTCAATTTCGCTGTAGTGGTTGGGGGCAATAATGAAGGGCCCCTGTGCTGGCAACACGGACCCTTCACGAATGCGAAGCTTCGCGATGACCGTCAACAGCGGCACCACGATGGCAGCGAGAATTCTCCAGCGGATTTGCACCACTCTGGCGGGTGCTCGATGTGGGGCAGCACTCACCGCTTTTAGGCTTTCTGCTCGAACTGAGCCCCTAGGCCAGAAAGCTTGTCTAAAAGGTGCTCGTAGCCCCGGGAAATAATGCCAAGGTTTGACACCGTCGAAGGCCCCGACGCTGTCACCGCAGCAATCACGTGGGAAAAACCACCGCGAAGGTCGGGTACTCGGATATCGGCACCGTGCAGCGGTGTGGGCCCGGTGATTACCGCGGCCTGCTCCAGGGGGCGCCTGGGCACCCGGCGGGTAATGCTCGCAATGCCCTCTTTATAGACCTCAATGTTGGCGCCCATGTCGACCAGGGCGTCAGCGAACCCAAACCGATTTTCATACACCGTTTCGTGCACGATGGAACGGCCTTCTGCCTGGGTGAGGGCAACAACCATAGGTTGTTGCCAATCGGTCATGAAACCGGGATGAACATCAGTCTCAATCACCACCGGATTAATAGAACCCCCGGGGTGGCCAAAACGGATGCCGCCATCATCAATCTCAAAGAGCCCGCCGACTTTCCGATACAGATTAAGGAACGTCATCAAATCTTGTTGCACCGCACCGCGCACATAAATGTCGCCCCTGGTGGCCAGGGCTGCCGCTGCCCAGCTGGCCGCTTCATTGCGATCAGAGATTGCCCGATGCGTGTACCCGGTGAGTGAGTCTACGCCCTCAATCACGATAGTCCGGTTGGGTTCGACCAAAATAATGGCGCCCATTTTTTGCAAAACGGCGATGAGGTCCATGATTTCTGGCTCAATGGCAGCGTTGGTGAGCTCGGTCACCCCTTTGGCGCGAACAGCGGTGAGGAGGACCTGCTCGGTGGCCCCCACACTGGGGTAGGGCAAATCCACCCGCGCGCCCACCAGGCGACTGGGTGCACGAAGGCGAATGCCTTCGTGGCTTTTCTCCAGTTCTGCGCCAAACGCCCGCAGGGCATCAAGGTGGAAGTTGATGGGCCGATCACCGATGCGACATCCCCCAAGATCGGGGATGAAGGCTTCTCCCAGTTGGTGCAGCAGGGGCCCACAAAAAAGGATGGGGATGCGGCTGGAGCCTGCGTGAGCATCAATCTCGGCAAAGTGCGCACTCTTCACCCCCCGAGGGTCGAGCTCAATTTCGCCATCGGACAGGTCGGTGACGGCCACGGCGTGAGCTTCGAGCAAACCGCGCACCACCGCAACGTCGCGAATATGGGGAACACCGCGCAAAACGCTCGGCGAGTCGGCAAGCAGAGCCGCCACCATCGCTTTGGTCACCAAGTTTTTTGCACCGCGAACTTCCACTTCGCCAATCAGTGGCTTGCCGCCTTCGAAGGTCACCGTTTCGGCTTCCTCCAGCGACCGCATCGGAGCTGGCGTGGCGGCACGTGTGCCGGGTTGGTTCACTTATGCACTCCTGGCTGGCAACGTGGTCGGTCGCCAGCTTCCCCGGGAGCGCTCAAAGTCGTCGATCGCGTCATGGTGCTGGAGGGAGAGAGCAATGTCATCAAGTCCCTCCATCAAGCGCCAGCGCGTGTAGTCATCGATTTGAAATGGTGCACTCAGTGCTCCACACCGTATCTCACGCGCGACTAAATCAACGCTCACCACGACACCCGGGTCTGCTTCGATCAAGGTCCACAGCTGCCCCACCACCTCGAGGGTGACAATCGCGGTAACCAAACCCTGTTTGCCCGAGTTGGATCGGAAGATGTCTCCAAAGCGGGTGGAGATGACGGCAGAAAAACCAAAGTCTCGCAGAGCCCACACAGCGTGTTCCCTGGAGGATCCCGTGCCAAAGTCAGGGCCTGCCACCAGAACCCCGCCGTGTCGAAAGGGTTCCTGGTTGAGAAAGAAACCGGGGTCTTGCCGCCACGCATAAAACAGCGCGTCGTCATATCCCGTTTTGGTGACTCGCTTGAGAAACTCTGCCGGAATAATCTGATCGGTATCCACGTTGCTGCGCTTCAGGGGAACACCGGGACCGGTGACGGTAGAAATTTTGTCCATTAGACAGCCACCTTCGTTGCGACAGAAAGATCAGACGGGCTCGCCAGGGTGCCTTTGATAGCCGTGGCCGCTGCCACCACGGGCGACACCAGGTGGGTTCTGCCCCCTTTACCTTGACGCCCCTCAAAGTTTCGATTCGATGTGGAGGCTGCCCTTTCCCCGGGTGCCAACTGGTCGGGGTTCATCCCCAAACACATGGAGCAGCCAGCGAAGCGCCATTCCCCGCCAAAGTCTTCAACAATTTTGTCAATGCCTTCCGCTTCGGCCTCCAAGCGGACTCTGGCCGAACCGGGAACCACCATCAGGCGAATATGGTCTGCTTTTTTCTGGCCTTTGATGATGGAGGCGAAAGCCCGCAAATCATCGAGGCGTGAATTAGTGCACGAGCCCATGAACACCGTGTCGACACGAATATCTTTCATCGGGGTCCCCGGGCTCAAGTCCATGTATTCCAGGGCGCGAAGCGCTGCAGCTTTTTCGTCGGCGTCGGTCATCGCTTCAGGGTCGGGAACAATTCCACTAAGCAACACCCCTTGGCCGGGGTTTGTCCCCCAGGTGACGAAAGGCTCAAGGTCATCGGCATCCAGGAAGACTTCTGCATCAAACACGGCCCCCTCGTCAGTGGGGAGAGTCTTCCAATACGCCACAGCCTCATCCCAGTGCGCGCCTTCAGGGGCATGGGGGCGACCGTGGAGGTAGTCAAAAGTGGTCTGATCGGGGGCAACCATCCCCGCCCTCGCACCCGCCTCGATGGACATGTTGCAAATGGTCATCCGGCCGTCCATGGAGAGTGCCCGGATGGCACTTCCGCGGTATTCGAGCACATATCCTTGGCCACCGCCGGTGCCAATTTTTGCGATGACAGCCAAAATGATGTCTTTTGCCGTCACACCGGCACCCAGTTCACCCTCCACCGTGATGGCCATCGTCTTGAAAGGCATCATCGGCAATGTTTGAGTGGCCAACACGTGTTCCACCTCACTGGTGCCAATCCCAAACGCCATCGCACCAAATGCTCCATGGGTGGAGGTGTGGGAATCTCCACACACCACGGTGATCCCCGGCATCGTCAAACCCAGTTGCGGACCGACCACGTGAACGATGCCCTGTTCAATGTCGCCCAGCGAGTGCAGTCGAACACCGAACTCTTCGCAGTTGGCGCGAAGAGTCTCAATTTGTTTGCGAGAAGTGGGCTCCGCAATGGGCTTATCGATGTCGATGGTGGGGGTGTTGTGGTCTTCCGTGGCAATGGTCAGATCAGGCCGGCGCACGGGACGCCCCGCCAGGCGCAGACCATCGAAAGCTTGAGGGCTGGTGACTTCGTGCACAAGGTGGAGGTCAATATAAATCAGATCAGGTTCCCCATTGGAGCCTTTGGCCACCACATGGTCGGCCCAGAGTTTTTCCGCCAAAGTGCGAGGCTCTGTCATGATTCTCTCTCTCCCGGATAACACGGTCATTCCTGCGCTGTGGCGTGTGTCGCCCACACCCCAACTGCCGAGCGTTTTCCCGCTCAGATGGGGCGTCGTAGGGCCTCTAAGCGTAGCACCGGGGTGCTTGGTACGCGTGGAAGATTTTTTCTCTCGGGAGCGAAATTGCACTCTTTCGCTTGTTGAATGTGGGGTCCGGGGTCCGGGCGAGAGCAGGCCCGCGCAATAATCCAGCATTTCTCCACCTACTGATATGTTATAACATAATGGGAATAGTTTAAGACGTGTTTAAATAGTATAAAAGAAGTGAGATATGGCGAAACGAGACGTACCCCTGCGCCCCCACGTCCGTGACGCGCTCCGCGTGTGGGGGCAATTGATTCGTTTGGGCAGGGCCGATCGTGGGTGGACCGCAAAAGAGTTGGCAGCTCGAGCCAACATGTCCCAGCAGACCGTGCTGGCCGCAGAAGCAGGCAGTCGAGGCACGGCCGTTGGCACCATGATGGAGCTCGCCGACCTCGTCGGGGTCCCCCTCTTTGGTATTGATAATCGTCAAGAAATTGCCCTTCTTCGCCAACGCGGACAAGACACGCTCTCCCTGCTTCCCAGCCGGGTCTATCACCCACGGAAACCGGCCGTTGATGACGACTTCTGAGCGCCTTTTCGTCTGGACGTGGCTCCCCGGAGCCAGCGAGCCCGTGGTTGCCGGGTCGGTCACATCCAACGGTTCGCTTCTGTCGTTCACCTACGGGCGGAGCTACCTGGAGCGACCCGATTGCATCAGCCTCTACGAACCCGAACTCCCTCTCATCTCCGGGGCGCAAGAACCCCCTGATGGCCTCACCATCGCTGGAGTGCTCCGCGACGGCTCCCCCGACCGGTGGGGTCGCAGCGTGATCGAACGCCAGCGAAACGCTGCCCCGAATGGCCTGAGTGAACTCGACTACATGCGAAGCTCGGGCTCCAACCGCTTCGGCGCTCTTGATTTTCAAGCCCTCAGCGATGTGTACGAGGCTCGAGATGACTCGGCAACCCTCGATGAGCTCCATCGCGCGGTCACTATTGTCCAGGAGGGCAGGGAGCTTTCTGACAGCCTCGCTGCGGCGCTCCTCCACGGGACAAGTTTGGGTGGCGCGAGACCGAAAGCCACGGTGAAAGATGCCGAGGGAAATGAATGGCTTGCAAAATTTTCTTCCTCCGATGACCGGGTGTTTTCGGCGGTCAACGCGGAGGCGGCAATGCTCGAGCTTGCCCGCCGCTCAGGGCTGGATGTGCCAGAGAGCCAGGTTGTGTCCTCACTGGGTAAAGAGGTGCTGTTGATTCGTCGTTTCGATCGACACCGGGGCACCCGCGCCCACGTTGTCTCCGGTCTCACGATGGCCAAGACCGATGAGATGTTCGCCCGCTACGTGTCCTATCCGGACATGCTTGACGTGTTACGTGAATATGCCACCGACCCCAGCGCACCTGGCCCAGAGCTCTTTGGGCGCATCGCCATGAATATCGCAACCAGCAACAACGACGACCACGCGCGCAACCACGCGGCCTTCTGGGATGGCAAGAATCTGACACTCACCCCCGCCTACGATCTTTCACCAGGGCAGCGCTCCGGGGACACCTTTTTCCAAGCCATGGCCTATGGCAGAGAGCGGGGCGGAGCCCCGGGTGCCAGACGGGCACACTTTGCCAGCCTGGTTGCAGAATCCGAAACATACGGACTCTCGCGCGCCACCGCGCGAGACGTCATCGACCAATTAGTGACACACATCGAGCAAAATTGGGACGACGCAGCAGACGCTGCGCGCCTCGTCAAGGCAGACAAGCAGACACTCCGGGCCACGCAAGTCCTCCCCCGGGCAGCCTTCTTCGACTAGCTGAGGGTGACCAGGCGTCGGCCTCAGCTAGTCATCACGCCTCGTTAGCGAGTCGAGGAAGCCTTCGCTCGCTCGGCGCGCAGTGTGATCACACTGGCCACCACCGCCACCGCCATTGCCGCCACAATCACCCCCAGAGATGTCCAGGTCCCAATATCGGGAGCCCAGAGCACACGGTCACCGCCGTTGATGAAGGGCAGGTCGTTTTCGTGAAGAGCGTGAGAGACCATTTTTAGCCCAATAAAAGTGAGGATGAACGCAATACCCAAGTGAAGATAGGCCAACTTGTCGATCAAGTGTCCGAGCAGAAAATACAGTTGGCGCAGACCCATCAGGGCAAACACGTTCGCGGTGAAGACAATGAACGGGCTTTCGGTAATGCCATAAATGGCGGGGATGGAGTCCACAGCAAAGATGACATCCGCTGTTCCCAGAGCAATCAACACGACTAAGACGGGGGTGAAAACCTTTTTCCCGTCCACCACGATGCGCAGCTTGAGGCCGTCCCATTCGTTGACCACATCCAGGCGTTTGCTCAAAAAGGTTGTGAGCTTATTCCCTCTCTGGACGTCATCGCCACGGCCCGACAGAAACTGTTGAACACCGACAACCACCAAAAAAGCCCCGAAAACATAAAAGATCCAGCTAAAGCTGGCAATCAGTGCAGCGCCCAAAAGGATAAAAATCCCTCGAAACACGATGGCCAACAGAATTCCGATCATCAGAATTTGTTGCTGGAATTTTTGTGGCACCGCAAACGCCGACAGGATCAGCACAAACACAAACAGGTTGTCAATCGAGAGACTGTATTCGGTGACCCACCCCGCAAGAAACTCTGCTCCGTATTGCGGGCCGGAGAAAAGAAACATCAGCCCACCAAAAATAACTGCCAGCGCGACATAAAAACTGACCCAGAGTGCCGACTCTGTGTTCGAAGGGACGTGGGGTCGCCACACGGCGAGCATCAAATCGACAATCAGCACAACCGATAAGACCACCAGCGAAGTAACTTGAAACCACAGGGGCAACTCAAATTCCACGATGTATCCCATCGAAGCGACCCACGGGGGGCGCACAATCATCCCCCACGCTACTACGGCCATCTCCCCCTGGGGGGCGATGGCCGTGTCGTGTGGATGAGAGTGACCCCAACGGGATTCGAACCCGTGTTACCGCCGTGAGAGGGCAGCGTACTAGGCCGCTATACGATGGGGCCTCTTAGCCAACACCGGAATTATGTCATGCCTCAGGCTGGTTGACCAAACCTTGGGGCAAAAACGTGGAGGCGCCCGCGCTCCACCGAGACATCAATGGGCAGAGCAGACACTACTTCGCCATCGGCGTAGGCCACCACCCCCTCACACGCAACTCTCACCGTTGATGCCTGGCGGATACTCACCCGGTGATCACTCACATGGAGCCCACGAAACACCCGGGGATAAATGCGCAAAAATGCGAGGCGCGACAGAGGCGCGAGGGTGAACACATCGAGCTTTCCATCCTGCAGGGATGCACCCGGTGTGATTTTCATTCCCCCACCAAAGCTTTGCGAGTTCGCTACCGCCACCAACAAATACGACCCCGTTTCCTCCACCCCGTCTATGGTCACGATGTAGCGCCTGGGTCGAAGTCGCGCCAACTCAATCAGCAAAGCAATCGTGTACCGGTGGCGACCCCGGGGAAAACGCAACCGGTTTGCCCGCTCCGTGACGATGGCATCAAAACCTGCAGACAACACGCACGCAAAGGGATGGGAGACACCCGCACTGTCTTTAGCCACACCTCGGTCGATGGCGATGGGGCCCTTCGCAAAACCCGCCACCAGGTCCGCCACCGCAGAGGCCACATCGCCAAGCGGAATCCCCAGGTGCCTGGCTAGGTCGTTGCCGGTGCCCGAGGGAATAACGCCGAGCGGCAAAGAATGTTCCCCACACAGCTCCACCGCGAGATGGACCATGCCATCACCGCCCACAATCACGAGAGCCCGGGTGGTGGGGCGAATGGCCTGCTTCGTCGCGACCCGCAGAGCCGCATAGTTAGCAGCCCAGACGCCGTCCGCCTCGTACCCAGCCCCTCGAAGCAGAGCAACCACCTGATCGCCCACACCAGAGTTCTTGCCAAAGGCGGCAGTGGGGTTGATGACGACCACCAGGTGGTCCCCAATCGCAACAGACATAAGACCTCATTATGGTCTGCCCCAGCCGTGGGGGCCCACGCCGGGCCACACAGCATGGGGCGCACCACATTGTGCACACAAAACGCCCAGAAAAAAATAAGGGCCTGACCCCCGGAGGGGCCAGGCTTACCTCACAACTTAACACAGCCAGCGGGGGATCTCAACAGTGGGCAAGAACCAGCCTATTTTCTTACCGAAAGCGCTTGTACATTGCTGGGGTGCCTGGACTCGAACCAAGAACAACTGAACCAGAATCAGCCGTGTTGCCAATTACACCACACCCCACCGCTTCACACTATTGCGCGAAGGCGACCGCCCTACTGTATCGCACGGCTAGAGGGAAGCGCGAAGCTTGCGCAGTCTCGCCATACTGGAGGAGCGCCCCAGCACCTCCATGGACTCAAACAACGGGGGGCTGACCCGTCTGCCAGAGATTCCAACCCGCAACGGGCCAAAAGCATGTCGGGGCGAGATTCCCCGGCCGTCAACCAGGGCGGCGCGAAGCGCCGCTTCGAGAGCGTCGATGGTCCACGCCTCAAGCCCTTCCAGCACGGCCAGAGCCGCATCGAGCACTTCCCCTGCGGTGTCGTTCAAGGTTTTAGCCGCATCCTCAGACACTTCGAGTTCGTCATCGCGAAGGAACAAGAAAGCCACCATCGGTGGCACCTCACCAAGCAAGCCCACTCTTGGTTGAACGTGGGGCACAATGTGCTCCAGGATGGCCCGGTGCTCGGCTGTAGGGGGCTCACCCACGAGGCCTGCGTCGTGAAGGTAGGGCAGGCAACGCTCCAGGAAATCGCTGGCATCCAGCAGCCGAATGTGGTCGCCGTTAATAGATTCTGCTTTTTTCAAATCAAACCGCGCGGGGTTGGGGTTCACCATTGCAATATCGAATGCGGCAACCATTTCGTCACTCCCGAAGACATCTCGATCCGGTGCGAGGGACCAGCCAAGCAGCGACAGGTAGTTCAGCAGTCCCTCTTTAATGAAACCGCGGTCGCGGTGGTGAAAAAGGTTGGCCTCGGGGTCGCGCTTAGACAGCTTCTTGTTGCCCTCTCCCATCACATAGGGGAGGTGACCAAAGCGTGGAATGTGGCCGGCAACACCAATATCCATCAGTGCCGCGTAGAGCGCAATCTGCCGCGGTGTGGAGGAGAGCAAATCTTCGCCCCGCAACACGTGGGTGATGCCCATCAGGGCGTCATCAACAGGGTTGACGAAGGTGTACAGGGGTTTGCCCCCTGCTCGCACCAGCACAAAATCGGTGGTGGACCCGGCAGGGAATACGACCGTGCCCCGCACGAGGTCATCAAAGCCTCGATCGATGTCGGGCACCCGCAGGCGCAGGGCCGGTTCTCGGCCCGCTTTGCGAAATGCATCCCGCTGCTCATCGGTGAGGTCACGCTCGTGGTTGTCATAGCCCTGTTTGGGGTCGCGACCGAGAGAAACATTCCTGGTGGCCATTTCCTCTGGGCTCACAAAGCTTTCATAGAGGTGACCAGCCTCCAGCAGACGCTGGATAATGTCGCGGTAGATCTCGCTGCGCTGAGATTGGCGGTAGGGGGTGTGTGGCCCGCCAATATCGGGGCCTTCATCCCAGTCCAGGCCAAGCCAGGTGAGAGCATCAACCAGCTGGGTGTAGCTTTCTTCACTGTCGCGTTCCGCATCAGTGTCTTCAATACGGAATACAAAACTGCCACCGTGGTGACGGGCAAAAGCCCAATTAAACAGGGCTGTGCGAATCAGCCCGACGTGGGGTGTGCCCGTCGGTGAGGGGCAAAATCGCACGCGCACATCAGAACCGGTCGCCGTGGAATAGTGCATAGTCATAGGGTCTCCGATCGAGTGGCAAGTCGCTTCGCTCTAAATGTCATAGGTCACATACTTTGCAGGTGTTACCGGCTGTTCGACGCTGACGCGGGAGGCCACAAACACTCGAACCACCACAGCAATGACCAAACCTAGGGCCACAAAAGACAGTCCGCTGTAGCCCGCAAGCGCCAGCACCACCCCCGCCATTGCTCCCCCCGCCGCTCCGGAGCCACTCATAAACAGGTCAGAGACTCCCTGGCGGGAAGCCCGCCGGGCAAGAGAGGTGGATTCACTGAGCAGGGTGGACCCCGCCACAGTCGATGCACTCCACCCCAGACCGAGCAACACCAAGCCAATCACCACGGTGATTTCGTTCTCGGAACCAAACCCGGTGAAGGCGAGGCTGAGCGCCATAATGGCTTGGCCAAGCACAATGGTGAAAACGCGCCCCATCTTGTCAGCGATGAGCCCAAACACCGGTGAGAGCCCATACATTCCCGCAATGTGGAGACTAATGGTGAACCCCACGATGGCCAACGATGCCCCATGATTTATCAGATGAACAGGGGTCATCGCCATGACCGACACCATGGTGGCGTGGCTGAGAGCAACACTGATGATCGCGGTTTTAGCCATCACCCGATTATCGGGAACATTGACAACCCCACCCTCGCTGGCACTGCGCTGCCCCAGGGCAGGCTCAGTGGCAAGCTCCGCGGCAAGTTTCAGAGGGTCGGGGCGCAGCGCCACCATGTACACCGTTGCTGCGAGAAGCTGAGCAACGAGACTAAAAACGAACGGGCCGGAAAGCGGTGGCAACCCTAAAAAGGACCCCAATGCTTCACCGGGAATCAAGAGGTTGGGTCCAGAGACAGCGCCAATCGTGGTTGCCCAGACGACCAGCGACAGGTCTCTGCCGCGTGTTTTAGGCGCAGCCAAGTCGGTTGCGGCAAACCGCGACTGCAGGTTCACAGCCGTTCCCACACCGATCAGCATCAGCCCGAGCAGCAGAAGGGGGAATAGGGCGACAATAACCGAGGTGATGGTCACCACCGCTCCAAACGCGGCCACCAAAGCCCCTGTGGTCAACGATATGCGACGCCCATAATGGCTGGCTAAGCGCGCCAGAGGAACGGCTGCCAGGGCGGCGCCCAGGGTGGCGACGCTCGCCGCCAAACCCGACCATGCGTCAGAGCCAGAAAGTTGGCCGGCAAGAATTGCGCCCATGGACAGTGTTGCTCCGAGCCCCAGGCCAGCCATAATCTGGCCGATGATGAGAACACGCCGGACCTTTTTTTGCACGCCCGCAACGTCGAGGGTGTCAGTCATTCCGGTCGTCACGGTTTTTAGCCGGGTTGGAGAGAACCCCTAAGCCCTCGATGTGAATCTCAATGGTCTGGCCATCGTGGAAACTTCCGAGCCCCGACGGGGTCCCCGTGCAAATGACGTCCCCGGGTAACAGTGTCCAGACGTCTGAACAGAATTCGATGATTTCGGGGATCGAATAGATCAAATCTTTGGTGCTGCCTTTACGACGCAATTCGCCATCGACGTAGGTTTCAATTTCCGCATCGAACGGATCAAACTCGGTATCGATAAACGGCCCGAGAGGACAAAACGTGTCATACCCTTTGGCCCGTGCCCATTGGCCATCGGCGAACATGACATCTCTTGCAGAAACGTCATTGGCGATGGTGAAACCAAAGACGACCTCTTTCCAGTCTTTCGCTTTCACCCTTTTGGCTACCGCGCCAATCACGATGGCCAATTCGCCCTCGTGAACAATGCGCCCTTCCACAGGAGGAATGACGATGGTGTCGCCCGGACCGATCACGGCCGTGTTGGGTTTGAGAAACACCAGGGGGTTGTCGGGGCCTTCGTGCTGCATGTCTTTGGCGTGTTCGGCATAGTTCATGCCCACGCAGACCACTTTGGAGCGAGGAATCACGGGCGCTAAGAGCGTCGCCTTCTCCAGGGGAACCCGAACCTCGGTGGGGTTAAACCCGTGATACATCGGGTCACCCGCAAGAACAACAAGGTCGTCCTCGTCGAGAACGCCATACAGTGGCTCCCCGTCACCCAACCTAAAGCGTGCAACCTTCATGGGATCAGCGTACCTATCGCTTGATTAGCTCGACGCATCTTGGCGTTTGAGCCTGGAGGCCATCCGACCGCGCGCTGTTTGATCCAATTCGACCTTACGGATACGCACCACTTCGGGGGTAACCTCCACGCACTCATCTTCTCTGGCGAACTCTAAACACTCTTCGAGTGAGAGCTCGCGGGGTGGGGTGAGGCGCTCCAACTCTTCTGCGGTGGAGGAACGAATGTTATTGAGCTTCTTTTCTTTAGTGATGTTCACATCCATGTCATCGGCACGGGAGTTTTCTCCCACCACCATGCCCTCATAGACGGCGTCGCCGGGCTTCACGAAGAACGTCATGCGCTCCTGCAGTGTCATCATGGCGTTAGTGGTGACTGCTCCCATTCGGTCAGACACGATTGACCCGGTGTTGCGTGCCACAATCGCACCAGCCCATTTCGCCATGCCCGCCGAAATCGCATTGGCGATACCTTGACCCCTGGTGAGAGTCAAGAAGTCTGTTCTAAAACCAATCAGCCCCCTGGAGGGAACGGTAAACTCCATGCGGACCCAGCCGGTGCCGTGATTGGACATGGTGTCCATCCGGCCTTTGCGAGAGGCCAACAGCTGGGTGATGGCGCCCACAAACTCTTCTGGCGCATCCACGGTGAGGGACTCGATGGGTTCGTGAACGGAGCCATCAATGACCTGGGTGACCACCTGCGGTTTACCCACGTTGAGCTCAAAACCTTCGCGACGCATATTTTCGACCAAGATCGCCAGGGCCAATTCCCCGCGCCCCTGAACTTCCCAGGCGTCGGGTCGATCAATGTCGACCACCTGGATAGACACATTTCCAATCAGTTCACGGTCAAGACGGTCTTTCACCATCCGAGCAGTCAGTTTGTGACCTTTCACGTTGCCGGCAAGAGGCGACGTGTTCGTTCCAATGGTCATCGAAATGGCAGGGAGGTCCACCGTGATAGCAGGAAGAGGGCGAACATCATTGGGGTCAGCAATCGTTTCCCCAATGGTGATGTTCTCGATTCCCGCGACCGCAACAATGTCACCGGCCATGGCACTCTCGGCAGGAATCCGCTCGAGGGCTTTCGTTTTCAACAGCTCGGTGATGCGCACGTTGGCAATCGATCCATCGTGCTTAACCCACGCGACGGTCTGCCCCTTTTTGAGCTCACCGTGGAAAATCCTCACCAAGGCAATACGCCCCAGGAAGGGCGATGCATCCAGGTTGGTGACGTGGGCTTGCAGAGGGTGCTCATCGTCATAGGCGGGGGCGGGAATGTGCTTCATAATTGCCCCAAAAAGGGGTTCAAGATCCGCGTTGTCCGGCAGGGAACCATTTTCTGGTTTGTTGATGCTCGCAGCACCTTCGCGCCCCGAGGCGTAAATGATGGGCAAATCGAGAATCGAATCAACATCAACATCGGGAACTTCGTCAACCAAGTCAGAGGCGAGGCCTAGGAGCAGATCTTGAGTTTCCGCCACCACTTCATCAATGCGTGAATCGGGACGGTCGGTTTTGTTGACCAGCAAAATCACCGGCAGTTTCGCTGCCAGCGCCTTGCGCAAGACAAAACGGGTTTGGGGCAGCGGTCCTTCGCTAGCGTCAACCAGCAACACGACGCCATCCACCATGCTGAGGCCTCGTTCGACCTCGCCACCGAAGTCGGCGTGGCCGGGGGTGTCAATGACGTTGATGGTGATGTCCTCACCGCCAGCGTGGAGACCGCTGTAGGTGACGGCGGTGTTCTTGGCAAGAATGGTGATGCCTTTTTCTTTTTCCAGATCACCCGAATCCATGGCTCGTTCGGTGACGGGGCCGTGATCGGCGAAAGAGCCGGTCTGTCGAAGCATCGCGTCAACGAGCGTCGTCTTACCGTGGTCGACGTGGGCAACAATGGCGACGTTGCGCACGTCGTGGCGAGTGGCATGAGCCATGAGGGTCCTTTACGGGCTATGTGGAGCAGAAACTGTTCTCTAATAGCCCTGCCTCCCTATCATACGGGGCGCCAAGCTATGAGCCGTAGCATGGGGGTATGTCTGTTTCTCATTCCCTGGAAGGTCACGTCCTTATTTATGACGGCGACTGCGCTTTTTGCATGCGGTGGGTGAACCGGCTCACAGGGTGGTTGCCTGTTTTTCCCGCCACAAAAACCTCACAAAGTATTTCCTTGGATGCCTACGCACTCAGTGACGCCGATGTCGAAAAATACGCGTGGTACGTCACCCCCACCCACCATTACGCCGGGCACCTAGCCGCAAGCGCCCTCTTTCGCGTGCAGCCGACTTTTGGCTTTCGCCTAATTGGATGGCTCCTTGCCACCCCACCCATTTCATGGGCTGCCGCCGGGGTCTATGCCTTCACCGCACGGTTTCGCCACAAACTTCCCGGCGGCACGCCATCGTGTGACCCGGCTTCCCCCACCCGCTAAACGATGAGCAGAGCCCGCTACGGCATCGAGATTGCCATTGTCTTGGGGCTCAGCTTGGGAATCAGCGCCCTCTACTCTCTGGTGGGAATCATTGTGCGCGTGAGCCGCGAGGCTCCGCTGTCGGAACAAACTGCAACGATTAACAGATCTGCCAGCACCCTGGAGTGGGCAGATTTCACCTACCAAGTGCTCGGTATTGTTCAAAGCCTGGTTCCCGTGGCCCTGGTCGTTTTTCTGCTGTGGTCGGTCACGAAACCACGGCTGGGGGCGCTCGGCCTTGATGGCACTAAAGTTTCGCGCGATTTCCTGGCCGGTCTGGGCCTGGCCGCACTGATTGGCATACCGGGGCTTGGTGTCTATTTCCTCGGCAGAAACCTGGATCTGACTGTCACCGTTGTTCCGACCGCACTGAACACCTACTGGTGGACCGTTCCGATGTTGATTGCCTTAGCCCTGCGGGCTGGCATCGTTGAAGAGGTCATCGCGGTGGGATATCTGTTTGCGAGGCTTCGCGATATGCAGGTTCCGCTGTGGGGAATTATTGTGCTGCAGGCGCTGCTGCGTGGCACCTACCACCTGTATCAGGGGTTTGGGGCCTTTATTGGCAATGTGGCGATGGGGTTGATCTTTGGCTACATCTATTCCAGGACCGGGCGACTTGCCCCGCTGATTGTGGGTCACGCCCTGATTGACACAGTCGCCTTCGTGGGATACCCGATTGTTGTGGAGTATTACCCGGAAATTCTCGGGAACGTGAGTTAGCGTTTGTCGTCATGAGCACACCCGAGATTGGCGAGATAGCCCCCGACTTCACCCTGCCGGGCATCACGATGGTGGATGGGGAACCGCAAAAGTCCCATTTCACCCTCTCGGAGCGTCGCGGGCACCGCGTCGTACTGGCTTTTTATCCCGCCGATAACTCTCCCGGGTGCACCGCGCAGCTGTGTAGCTACCAGGACGAACTGGAATCTTTCACAGAGCTCGGAGCCGAGGTCTGGGGAATTTCACGCCAAGCCACCGGCAGCCACGAAAAGTTTGCGCGCTCCAAACGACTCGGTTTCCCTTTGCTTTCCGATGAGAAAGGTGACGTCGTCACCGCCTACGGCGTTGGGTTGATGGGTGTGGGAATTAGGCGCAGCATTTTCATTATTGACGCCTCGGGCACACTCGCCTGGAAGCATGTTGCCCTGGTGGGCGTTTCGTTCCAAAGTGCCGCCACCTTGAAACGCGAGCTCGCAAAAGCCTAAAACCTACTGGGCAAAAGCTTCAATGGGCGGACACGCGCACACCAGGTTGCGATCGCCAAAAGCCTGATCGACACGGCGCACCGGTGGCCAGTATTTACTTGCCACGCTGGGGCTTGCCGCAAGCGAGAGCCCCTCTCCGAGAGTTCCCCCTCGCCTGCGAAGCTCGGCCGGATAGCACGCAAGTTCCCTCGAATACGGGTGATCCCACTGGGTGGCGGTCACACTCGCTGCAGTGTGGGGGGCACCGACCAGAGGGTTGTCTTCCGCAGGCCACACACCAGCGGCAACCTGGTCTGCTTCTTCTCGAATGGCGATCATCGCATCAATAAAGCGATCAAGCTCACCGAGATCTTCGCTCTCGGTGGGTTCAATCATCAACGTTCCGGCGACCGGAAAGGACATGGTGGGCGCGTGGAAACCGTAGTCCACCAAACGCTTGGCCACATCATCCACCGTGATCCCGGTGGCTTCGGTGAGGGGGCGAATATCAATAACCGCCTCATGGGCAACAAGTCCTCGGTCGCCGGTGTAGAGAATCTCGAAGTGGCCAGCCAGACGGGTCGCCACATAGTTCGCCGCCAATACGGCCGACGCTGTGGCCCTGGCCAAACCATCGGGTCCCATCATGCGCACATAGGCCCACGGGATGGGCAAGATACTGGCACTCCCATAGGGGGCAGCCGACACCGCCACACCACCGTGGATGACGGTTCCAGCCTCGCCGGACACCGCATCAAACGGCGGGTGCACATCCATCTGTGACAGTGGATGACCGGGGAGGAACGGGGCCAAATGTGCTTTCGCACCGACGGGTCCCACCCCTGGTCCACCGCCACCGTGGGGGATGCAGAATGTTTTGTGCAGGTTCAAATGCGACACGTCGCCACCGATATCTCCGTATCGGGAGTATCCGACCAACGCGTTGAGGTTGGCCCCATCGATGTAGACCTGGCCACCGGCTTCATGCACCGCATCGGTAATGTCGCGGATGCCTGCCTCGTATACGCCGTGGGTGGAAGGGTAGGTGACCATGAGCGCGGCAAGAGAATCGCGGTGCAGAGCAATTTTTGCTTGCACATCCGCAAGGTCCACATCGCCTCGCTCATTGCAGGCCACCACCACGACGCTCATCCCTGCCAACACGGCGCTGGCGGCATTGGTGCCGTGAGCGCTGGAGGGAATCAGACAGACCGTGCGGTGATGGTCACCCCGTGAGCGGTGATACCCCCGAATTGCGAGAAGGCCCGCGTATTCCCCTTGACTGCCGGCATTAGGTTGCAGCGAGACCGAGTCATAGCCGGTCAGTTCCCCGAGCCACTGCTCGAGGTGGGAAATCATGACCAAATATCCTTGGATGTCTTCCACCGGAGCAAACGGATGAAGGGCAGAGAACTCCGGCCAGGTCACCGCTTCCATTTCGGTGGCGGAGTTGAGCTTCATCGTGCAGCTGCCGAGGGGAATCATCCCTCGATCGAGTGCATAGTCTTTATCCGCAAGAGATTTGAGGTAGCGCATCATGGAGGTTTCTGAATGGTGGGAGTGGAACACCGGGTGTTCTAAGTAGCCACTGGTGCGAGTGAGAGCCTCCGGCAGTGCCGGTGTGCCCTCTGCGCCCGCATAGTCAGGAAGTTCGAATACGGTGGCAAGAGATTGCTCGAGCGACCCCGCCCACACTCCCGTGTTGTCTCCCACCGTTGTTTCATCAAGCGACATCGACACAGTGTCCGCATCCACCGCGTGAATCAGGACACCCTCCTGTGCAGCACGGCTTTGCAGGGCCCACGCTTTGCCCGGTGCGCGAACAAGAAGCGTGTCAAAGAAACTTTCGTGCACCACATCGTGTCCGGCAGCCACCAGCGCATCGCGAAGCCCCGCCGTCTTTGCGGCCACATCTCGAGCAATCTCGCGCACACCCTCGGGACCGTGATAGACGGCAAACATGCCGGCCATCACGGCAAGAAGCACCTGGGCGGTGCAGATATTGCTGGTCGCCTTATCCCGGCGAATGTGCTGTTCCCTGGTCTGGAGAGTCAAACGGTAGGCAGGGTTGCCATCCGCGTCCTTGGACACACCAATGAGACGTCCGGGCATTTGGCGCTCCAAGCCTGCTCGAACGGCCAGGTAGCCAGCGTGGGGCCCACCAAACCCCAGGGGAATACCAAAACGCTGCGTTGTTCCCACCGCAATATCTGCTCCCATGTGACCGGGGGCTTCCAATAGGGCCAGTGCAAGCAGGTCTGCCCCCGCGATGGCCAGGGCAGAGTGGGCGTGAATCGCCTGAATGGCAGATCGTGGATCCCACACTCGGCCCGAAGCGCCGGGGTATTGAATGAACGCGCCGAAGCATTCGGGAATTTCTCCGCGGAAATCTACTTCCACCACCTCGATGCCGAGGGGTTCTGCGCGACCGCGCACCAGAGCTTTGGTTTGAGCGAAAGCGTCCGAGTCAAGAAGAAAAACAGAACTTGCCTGTGATGAAGCGCGCCTGGCCAACAGCATGGCCTCGGCCACAGCGCTTCCCTCATCGAGCATGGAGGCATTTGCCGTCTGCATACCGGTCAAGTCAACAACCATGGTTTGGAAGTTCAACAACGCTTCGAGGCGGCCTTGGGAGATTTCTGGTTGGTAGGGGGTGTAGGCGGTATACCAGCTGGGGTTTTCCAAGATGTTGCGCTTGATTACCGAGGGCGTGTGGGTTCCGTAATAGCCCTGACCAATGAGTGACCGACGCACGGTGTTGGCCCCGGCAAGCGCACGCAGTTCCGCCAACGTTTCTGCTTCACTCGCCGCTTCGGGAATTGCGGAGCGAGCGATTTCTGCCATCCGCAAATGGCCAGGAACAGCCGCATCCATGAGGGCGTCCAGGGTGTCATACCCGAGGACGTTCAGCATCAAGGCTTGGGCGTCAGAGTCGGTTCCAATGTGGCGGGAAGAAAAGTTGCGGGCCATCTTTTATACTCCAATCAGTGCGCGGTATGCGGCGGCATCGAGGAAATCGGGGGTTTCGCTAAAGCGCACTTTCATCAGCCATCCAGCACCGTAGGGGTCGCTGTTGACCGTGTCGGGAGCATCCACCACACCGGCGTTTGCCTCAAGTACCTCCCCGGCAACGGGAGCAAAAATTTCCCCGACCGATTTGGTGGATTCCACCTCGCCGACAATGGACCCGTGGGCGAGAGCATCGCCCACATTTGGCAGAGCGACAAAAACAACATCACCGAGCGCATCAGCCGCGTACTGGGTGATGCCGATGGTGGCAACATCGCCATCGATTGCGACCCATTCGTGTTCGCTGGTGTAGTGGAGGTGCTCGGGAACAGCGCTCATGGGGTGACTTTCTTTCTCGAGTAAAACGGAAGTGCGGACACAGTAACCCGAAGGAGTGACCCTCGGACATCAACGGCAATCTCGGTGCCCGGTGCTGCGTGAGCAGGATCCACGTAGGCCATCGCAATCGGGTAGCCAAGCGTTGGCGAGAGAGCCCCGGAGGTCACCGTGCCAATGTGCTCACCCTCTGGTGTCACCACCGCGTAGCCGGCGCGGGGGGCACGTTTTCCTTCCGCCTGTAAGCCCACCAAAACGGGCACACCCTCCTCGGGGTGGGCCCCCGCGTCTTTGCCCACGAAATCCTCTTTGCTGCTATCCACCACTCGCCCGAGGCCTGCTTGAGCGGGTGTGTGGTCACGGTCAAGTTCATGCCCGTAGAGCGGCATTCCCGCTTCCAGGCGCAGAGTGTCTCGACAGGCCAGACCGCAGAGCACCATTCCATGCTCGGCGCCGGCTGCCTCAAGGTCATCCCAGAGAGCAGGTGCCAACGCCTGGGGCACAAAGAGTTCGTAGCCGTCTTCCCCGGTATACCCGGTGCGGGCAATGTAGAGGGTTTCTGAGTGGAATGTTCCCACAGCGATGCGGTAATACCCAAGCTCATCCAGGGGTGACTCACAGAGCGTGCCTGAGGCATCCACAATCGCGCGTGCTTTTGGCCCCTGCACGGCGATCAGTGCCCACTCATCGCTGGTGTCTGCTACCTCCACCGCAAACCCCGCGCTTCGCTTGACCAGTGCCTCAAACGCAACGTGGCGATTGGCGGCGTTTGCCACAACCAAGAAATCGGAGTCCTCTAAGCGATACACAATCAGGTCATCGAGAACACCCCCTTGATCACTCAGCAAAAGAGAGTATTTTGCCTGCCCCACGCTCAGAGCAGAGAGACGATTGCTCAGCGCAAAATCAAGAAATGCTGCAGCCTCGGGGCCAGTGATCGCAATTTCTGCCATATGGGAGAGATCAAACATGCCGGCCCGCTCGCGCACGGCATGGTGTTCGGCCAAATCGGAGCTGTATCGCAGGGGCATGTCGTAGCCGGCAAAATCGGTGAACGATGCTCCGGCGCGCTCGTGCACTGCATAGAGCGGTGTCTGTGTGTTCACGGGGCCCCCAGAGTCATAAACGAAAAAGTGTTCTTTTTCGTGACTCCCCCTCTGTCATTGGCCTGAGAGTTTCACACCCGTAGGGTGCTTTCACCGTCGGCGGGAAAGAATTCTCTTTCCACTTTCCAGAGTGGCCTCGCTAAACGGTACGGATGACCTGAGAGATTGGCGGGGAGGCTTGCTCCTTCGGTGACACCGTAACTTCCGGTGTCTCTCCCGTAAAACGTAGGGCCCAATATGAAGTTAGTAAATGAAGACTAGCAGGGCCACAATGGGCTACCCCGCACCACACCAGGGCCTCAGTGTGAGGGTGCAGCGACCGGAATCAGCACCTCGTTGTGGCGCAAAAGACCGGGCACCCAGGGCGGATCAAAACGGCCGTAGAAAGGCTCCCCCACCGGGGTGAGCCCCTGCACCTGGAGAATGTCAGAGAGCTTTGCCGTTTCCTCCATCGCTCGGCGTGTGTTCCAGGAACCACTAAAGCGCAGGGCTGCCACGTGTCTCGGTCCCTCTTCGTGCACGGTGACTCGACTATCCTCTGGCACCGGCGCATCGCCTGGGGACATACCCTCTGGCAAAACAAAACTGATGGTGTGGTCTTCCCCTCCGCGGGGAGCCTGCACGACAGGGGAGGTCATCGCAATTTTTTGGGCGGTGGAGTTAGACCCGGAAATGTAACTGATCAATGGACCAAAACCGCGCACCCCAGCGGTGCCAAAATCTCCCCGAATATCAACCGAGATGAGAGTGTGGGCCGGGTAAAGCCGCAAATCCGCACCGTGGGGCAAACTTTCGATAAAGGTAAACGGCTGTGCTTTTGCCATGGTGACACCACCTCACTTCCTTCCCACTATTCTGGGCCCCATGGCTATGGATTTCCCCGAGGCACGTGAACTTGCCGGGCGCATTCCCTCTAATTTCACCCTCGGGGTAGCAACCTCGTCCTGGCAAATTGAGGGGGCTAGTCACTCGCGCGGTCGAAGCATTTGGGACACGTTTGTCGAAACCCCGGGCCGTGTGCACCGTGGTGCTCCCGCGGACCCTGCGTGTGATCACCTGGCGCATATGTCTTCAGACTTAGATTTGGTTGCAGGCCTGGGTGCAAACGCCTACCGTTTTTCTTTTTCGTGGCCGCGACTCATCCCCGCCGGCAGTGGTCCGGTGTCCTCCCGTGGCCTCGATGTGTATGACCGGCTGGTCGATGGTGTCTTGGAGCGGGGACTCGCGCCCTACCCCACCCTGTATCACGGGGATTTACCCCAAGCCCTGCAGGATAAGGGCGGCTGGCTTTCACCCGATAGCCACAAATGGTTTGCCGATTATGCCCACCTGGTCGCCGAACATTTTGGTGATCGCCTCGACACCATTGCCACCCTCAACGAGCCCTGGGCGTCCGCATTCCTTGGCTACGCCTCGGGTATCCATGCTCCGGGAATCCAAAACCCGCAGGCAAGCCTCGAGGTGTTCTACCGCCTGATGGTGGCAAGCGGTCACGGCATTGCGGTGCTTCGAGACACCGGCATCCCCCGCCCGGGTGTGGTGGTGAACCTCACCACCGTCATTGCCGAGGATGATGATGTTCACGAGCGTGCCACCCTCATTGATGGCTTACACAACCGAATGTCCCTTGACCTTCTGGCAGGGCGCGGATTGCCCACCGATGTGGTGGAGGCAACACAGAGCATTACCGACTGGTCATTCGTCACCGATGAGGGGCTCGCTATGGCTGCAGAGCCCGTGTCATGGCTGGGTGTCACTTACGACACGCCCACCCGGATTGCCTCCGCTCACAGGGCAGGGAAAGTGGTGGGCCACGAAGCCCTCGCCTATCCCGGTGTGACCGGGGTCTCTTTTGTCCCCCGAGCACCTCGCACAGCCATGGGTTTGGAAATCCACGCGCCAAGCCTTACCGAAACGCTGGTGACCACAGCACAGCGCCTTCCAGGCGTTCCGCTCTATGTCACCGGAAATGGTGGGGCGTTTGAAGATGTTGTGACAGAAGATGGCATTCACGACCGGGACCGCATCGAGTATTACCGCGACCACATTCACGCGGCACTGGATGCCACAGAGCAGGGTGTTGAGCTTTTGGGGTACTTTGCCTGGTCGCTGTTTGACGGCCTGGAGTGGACACAGGGCTCGTCAAAACGCTGTGGCATGATTCGCGTGGATGGGGACTCGCCTGAGAGGACTCTCAAAGACAGTGCGCTGTTTCTGCGCGAAATGTTCACCCAGCGCTCGTAGTGGGGCTGTGTCGAAACGGGAGGGCTCACCCCGTCCACGGGGGCCTGGCGTGACGCAGCCCTCTCAGACAGCTCCCCCGCTACAGGTCCTCGTCTTGTTGGGTGAGTCGAAAGGTTTCCAGCGCATCGGCAACGGTTTCGCGGGTGCGCTCCAGCAGGGTGGGCGCATCAGAGATTTCCAAGAGATCTTGGTGATCCAGTGATCCAAGCGGTGAAATACCCGCCAGCTGCCACACTTTCTCCGCAGGGTCCTCGGCCAATTCAATATCTATCGGCCACGGCAGAGACAAATCCAGGCCCCTCAAAAACTCCAGCGTTTCCCGAACCACAGATTCCGTCGCAGCCAGTTGCTCCGCTGAGACCAGCGCCATGTCAAGGTCATCAAGAAAATCCACCTCAGCCCGCGGATAGGGGTCATCCTCTAGCCACTGGCTAACCCGGAAGCGTCTACCACCGCGGGCAACGACGGCGAGGGGCCCATCGGGTGCCTCGATTTGCAGAATTCGTGCCGTCGTTCCCACATCAAAGCGCTTATCCCCACCGCCCACCTCAGACCCGCGCTCAATGAGCACCACACCAAACTCCGAGGGCTCATTGTCCAAAATGGCCCCCATCATTTTGAGATAGCGCTCTTCAAACACCCGAAGGGCGAGAGGCATCGCGGGAAAAAGAACGGAACCCAAAGGAAACATGGGAATTTCTGGCATGACACCAGCGAACCACTTGGTGAGATAAAGAACAAGCCAGACGCGCCTATTCACAGCATCTTCTCTTAGGAACTAAATCGGAACTCCACCACGTCACCATCGCGCATGACGTACTCTTTGCCCTCAATGCGCGCTTTCCCTGCCAAGCGCGCATCAGCAAGAGAGCCTGCGGCGACAAGATCGTCAAAAGCCGTCACTTCGGCTTTAATGAAGCCTTTTTCAAAGTCTGTGTGAATCACACCGGCTGCCTGGGGGGCACGCCACCCTTGACGAATAGTCCAGGCACGGGACTCTTTGGGCCCCGCGGTCAAATAGGTCTGAAGCCCCAGTGTGGCAAAACCAATGCGGGCAAGCTGGTCAAGCCCGCTTTCTTCTTGGCCCATGGATTGGAGAAGCTCTGTGGCCTCAGCGACATCCAAATCAATCAGCTCGCTCTCCACCTTCGCATCCAAGAACACCGCTTTAGCGGGAGCAACAAGGGCAGCAAGCGCCGCTTGCTTATCGGCGTCGCCCAACGTGTTTTCATCCACGTTGAACACATACAAAAAAGGTTTTGAGGTCAGCAACCCCAGTTCTTGGAGAGGACTCGAATCAAACCCGGATTGCGCCAAGGTTTGGCCGGCATCCAGGATGCCTCTGGCCTCCTCTGCAGCAACCAAAACGGAAGGCTCCAGTTTCTTACCCTTGACCTCTTTTTCATACCGGGTGATGGCTTTATCAAGAGTTTGAAGATCAGCCAGGATCAGTTCGGTGTTGATGGTCTCCATATCCCCCGAGGGATTGACAGCCCCATCCACGTGAATCACATCGGGGTCATCAAACACCCGGACCACCTGGGCAATGGCATCCGCTTCGCGGATGTTGGAGAGGAACTTATTTCCTAGCCCCTCCCCTTCGCTGGCACCGCGAACAATGCCGGCAATATCCACAAAAGACACGGCTGCAGGAATAATGCGTTCACTCCCGAAAATGCCCGCCAACGTCACAAGACGCTCATCGGGCAGGTTCACCACACCAATGTTTGGCTCAATGGTGGCGAAGGGATAGTTCGCAGCCAGCACAGCATTCTTGGTCAACGCGTTGAACAGGGTGGACTTACCCACATTGGGTAAGCCAACAATTCCTATAGTGAGTGCCACGGCTAGGAAGCTTACTGCAGTGTCGGATTCCCCGACTGCCAGAGCCCCGGGTCAGACTCCGATAACCAGAAGCGCCGCGCCCGAAAACCTTCTCATGACGAGTGAGACGCTCTACCAACTGAAGCAGGGCGGCCGCGACCTGACCCGTCCGAGCCGAGCCGAGCCGAGCCGAGGCGGGCGCATCATTGACGAGCTGAGCTCGCGGCCTCAGGGGTGACCCCGAAGCCGCGCTGCTCGGTATGCGACCTAGTTCTTTTCAGCCTTCTTGCCAGCCTTAGCGGCGCGCTTTTCTTTGAGCGACTTGGCGGCAACGGTCTTTGTGGTGTTCTTACGCGCAGACTTTTCAGCCATGGTAAATCTCCTCTGGTGAGAGCCTTGAAGCTCGATAACCTCGAGCATACGCTGGAATGACCGCATTTATGGCACGCCTATGGACCACGTTATCGGCCACGCCATCGCCCCTCATCCGCCAGGGCTTCGACAATCGCGGTGGCTGGTCCAACGAGCCCGCGCAAGCCGAGCGCAGCGAAAGCCGATGAGGCACGGGGTCACGTTGTTCGAGTGGCGATAGGGAACCAGTCGAAAAGGGGTACTACCCCAGCACTGCGTGCACACCGACGGTCAGCAGGGGGGCAATGATCAGAGCGGGCAGCATGTCGGCGACTGAAACGGCCCGCAGGTTTAGCAGGCGCAGTCCCACACCCAGCAGCAGCACACCACCGGTCGCGGTGAGGGCTGCGATGGCTGCTCCCGACATGACGGAGCCGAGCCCGAAAGCGAGCACGGTCAGCAGGCCCTGCCAGATACCGACAGGTATCGCAGAAAAGGCAACGCCCCAACCGAGCGAGGCAGCAAAAGCAATCGAGGCGAAGCCGTCAAGGGTGGATTTGAGGGCCAGCTGGTCGATCCCCTGGCCGGTGCCGTCTTGAAAGGCGCCGAGTATGGCGAGGGGCCCAATAGCGAACACAAGAGACGCATCAACAAAGCCGTTAATGAACCTCTCCCGAGCAGTAGCCGCCAGCGGAGCATCCATCAACCCATCAGCTGTGGGTGGCGCAGCGGCGCTGGCACCCGCCGTGGTGCCGGATGCCGCACTGCGGCCTCGCCGCGTCAGCCTGTTTTGCAACCACCCGCCAAAAAGTTCGAGCCTCGACTCGATGCCCGCTAGTGATCCGATAATGCTGCCAATCAGCAGTGCTCCGATGACGACGAGAAAAGTGCCACCGGCTCCCACCACACTGACAAAGTCAGAATCGGTGAGCGAGACCAGATTGAGGCCGCCCAGAACAATGGTGATGAGCCCCAGAGCATCCGTAACGACCCGGTTGGTGCGCTCGGGCAATCGTCTGCCGATAAGGACGCCGAGGGTGGCACCAACCACGATGGTGGTGATGTTGAGCAGTGTGCCAAGTCCAATCACTGCTCAAGGCTAAACCGTGCCGGGCGCAAGAAGGCACACAAGGGTGACGCCCTGGTGTCCTTCTTGCACCCAGCACCAAACCCGGCACCAAACCGAGCGCCGAGCTCACCGCTTCAGCGTCAGCACTCCCTGGCAGACTATGGGGATGGATCAGACCACTCTCACCCTGGTTATTGCCGTTGTGTTGGCCCTTGCGTTCGGATTCTTGCTCGGTTGGGTTCTTCGCCAGCGCTCCACTCCCCCAAGTTTGGCCACTGAAACCCTGGTGCTTCGCTCCCAGCTGGATATGCTCCAGCAGCAATATGACACGCTGCGGGGCGGGCAAGACACCGAGAACAAGATTCTCCAAGCTCTCTCCCCGGTGGCCCAGCGCCTCAGCGACATGCAGCGCACGGTCGCAGATTTAGAAAAGCAACGCAGTGATCAGCACGGCCAAATCACGGAACAGTTGCGCGCCGCCATGCAGAGCGACGAACTGTTGCGCAGCACCACGGAGGGCCTCTCCTCTGCTCTTCGCTCCAACAGCATGCGCGGTGTGTGGGGTGAAGTGCAGTTGCGCCGCGTGGTGGAAGCCGCGGGCCTCATAGAACGAGTGGACTTTGATGTTCAATCCACCATCACCTCCGATGCGGGGCTCGGTAAACCCGACATGGTGGTGCATTTGCCCGGGGGGAAGAACATTGCGGTGGATGCGAAAGTTCCCTTCACCGCCTACATGGAAGCGAGCAAAATTCCCCTCACCGCAACGGGTGAGGAAGGCGCCAGGCGCGTCTCTCTGATCAAAGACCACGTGAGCGCGGTGCGCGCTCACGTGGATGCTCTCGGGAAAAAGTCGTATTGGGATGGGCTCAAAGCTTCCCCCGAAATGGTGATTTGTTTTATCCCGAGCGAAGCCCTCGTCTCCAGCGCGATGGAGGCCGATCCCGGTCTGATGGACTACGCGTTTGGCAAAAAGGTGGCTCTCGCCTCCCCCGTCACTCTCTGGTCAGTGCTCAAAACGGTGGCGTTCTCCTGGCAGCAAGATGTGTTGACCGAAGACGCAGCAAAGATTTTTCTGGTGGGCCGCGAACTGCTTCAGCGTCTCGGTGCGATGTCCAAGCACGTGGAAACGCTCGGTCGCTCCATCACCAGCAGCGTGAAAGGCTACAACGCTTTTGTGGGATCTCTCGAATCCCGTGTACTTCCGAGTGCAAGAAAACTCTCAGAGCTGGGTTCACCCGGTGACTTGCCAGAGGCCATTGAAGGGGTGGAGGTTCTACCCCGGGAGCTCTCCGCAGCGGAACTTACTGATGAAGCGGAAAAGGACTAGTCATCCAGCCATTTGCTGGCTTGATGGTCTGCTCCCACCCGACGCATCGTTCCTGAGCGAGCACGCAACACAATGCTTTCAGTACTGATCCTGGGGCCGACCCGACGAACACCGCGAGCCAATTCCCCATCGGTCACACCGGTTGCCACAAAGAACGTGTTGTCACTGGCCACCAAATCATCCAGCCCATAGACGTGGTCGAACTTCAGCCCGGCAGCGATTCCGCGGTGTTTTTCCTGCTCGTCGGTGGGATGCAAAACACCCTGCATGAAACCTCCAAGAGCTTTCACCGCACAGGCAGTCGCGACCCCTTCGGGGCTTCCTCCAATACCGACGCACATGTCAATGCGCGAATCATGGCGAGCAGCATTGATGGCCCCTGCCACATCGCCATCGAGAATCAGGCGGGTGCCCGCACCTGCTGCGCGTATTTCCTGAATCAAGGTGTCGTGTCGGGGGCGATCTAAGACAGCAACACGGATTTCGCTGACAGGTTTGCCCTTCGCCGCTGCGAGTGCACGGATGTTGTCACTGATCGGTCGGGTGATATCCACAACACCGATGCCTTCGTGGGAGGTGACCAACTTGTTCATGTAGTAGACGCTTGACGCATCGAGCATGCTGCCCCGGTCCGCCACCGCAATCATCGAAATAGCGTGGGATCGGCCTGATGCTGTCAGAGAGGTTCCATCAATGGGATCAACGGCAATATCGCACTGAGGCCCCGCACCTGTGCCAACAAGTTCGCCATTGAACAGCATCGGGGCATTGTCTTTCTCCCCCTCGCCAATGACGACAAGGCCCTGGAAGTTGACCGTAGCAAGAAATTTACGCATTGCATCGACGGCTGCGCCGTCGGCGGCGTTCTTATCGCCCATACCAATCCATGGGCTTGCCCTAATCGCTGCTGCTTCGGTGGCGCGAACCAATTCCATGGCGAGGTTGCGATCCGGGTGTTGGAACAGTTCGCCAGATTCAACCATGGGTATGTGATCCTTTGACTCGGCAGCGGGGCAATGCCCCAAGCCTACCTGCGCGCGACGAGACGTTGCAGGTCGAGATAGTCTTAAAACCCCACCCGCCCTAACCCGGGAGCCCTCATGCCCATTGCCACGCCTGACGCGTATGCCGACATGCTCGATCGAGCGAAGGCCGGTGGATTTGCGTATCCCGCGTTCAATGTGTCCTCCTCGTCCACGGTTAACGCAGCCCTCCAAGGCCTCAGTGAAGCCGGATCAGATGGGATTATTCAAGTCAGCACCGGCGGCGCTGACTTTTTTGCCGGCCAGAGCGTGAAAGCCAGAGCATCCGGGGCGCTCGCCTTTGCTGCCTTTGTCACGGAGGTGGCAAAGAATTACTCCATCACCGTCGCGCTTCACACCGACCACTGCCCGAAAGATGCTCTCGATGGTTTTGTGATGCCCCTCATTGCAGCCAGTGAAGAGGTGGTAAAAAAAGGTGGAGAACCCATTTTCCAGTCCCACATGTGGGATGGGTCTGGTGTTCCGCTTGCAGAAAACCTCGAGATTGCTCGCGAGCTTTTGCCCCGCATGAAAGCCATTCACTCCATCTTGGAGGTGGAGATTGGTGTGGTCGGTGGCGAAGAGGATGGTGTCACCCACGAGATAAACGATTCGCTCTACACAAGCCTTGATGACGCCATTGCCACGGTGGAGGCTCTCGGTTTCGGGGAACAGGGCCGCTATATGGCAGCCCTCACCTTTGGCAACGTGCACGGTGTCTATAAGCCAGGCAATGTGACGTTGCGTCCCGAACTGTTGGCAGAAATCCAACAGGGTTTACAAGCAAAATATGGCACCGGAGCCAACCCCATGGATTTGGTGTTTCACGGTGGCTCGGGAAGCACCGAGGAAGAAATTGCGCAAGCGGTGCGAAATGGTGTGATCAAGATGAACGTGGATACTGACACCCAGTACGCCTACACCCGGGGTGTTGCAGGCCACATGTTCCACAATTTCGATGGCATTTTGCGCATCGATGGTGACGTGGGCAACAAAAAAACCTATGACCCCCGGGCCTGGGGCAAAGTAGCGGAAAACTCCATGGCAGTGCGAGTCGGCGAAGCAGCGACGCAGCTGGGCTCTGCCGGCAAAACGCTTGGCTAGGGACTACGAACTACGAACTACGAACGGTGATAACCGCCCACAGCGCTCGCGTCAACGTTTCCGTTCACATCGCGGCGCAATTCTTTGGGCAAAGAAAACTGGACGTCTTCTTCTGCGGTGCGAATCTCTTCGACCTCAAGAAAGCCTGCATCCGCAAGGTCAGCCAGTGTTTGGTCAACGAGGATTTCGGGAACGGATGCTCCTGAGGTGACGCCGATGGTGGCGACGCCCTCGAGCCAACTTTGCTCAATTTCACTGGCGTAGTCAACGCGGTAGGCAGCGGTGGCACCGTATTCCAGAGCGACCTCGACCAGGCGAACACTGTTGGAGGAGTTTAATGACCCCACAACAATAACCAGGTCGCACTCAGCGGCAATCTTCTTGATTGCCACCTGACGGTTCTGGGTGGCATAGCAAATATCTTCACTTGGCGGATCTTGCAGGTGGGGGAAGCGCTCCCGCAAACGGCGAACCGTTTCCATGGTCTCGTCCACACTCAGCGTCGTTTGAGAAAGCCAAATCAGGTTTTCGGTCTCGGGCGGATTTACCCGCCCGGCCTCTTCGGGATCGTTGATCAAAGTGGTGTGATCCGGGGCGTGACCCATGGTGCCCTCAACCTCTTCGTGGCCTTCGTGGCCAATCAACAGGATGTGGTAATCCTGGCCGGAAAAGCGCACCGCTTCGCGGTGGACTTTGGTGACCAGGGGACACGTTGCATCAATCGCGTGGAGTTCACGTTCCGCCGCTTGCGCCACGACAGCCGGGGACACACCGTGGGCAGAGAAAACGATGTTGGAGCCGCGGGGAACTTCTGCAACCTCATCGACAAACACCACCCCGCGGGCTTCCAGCTCGCGGACCACGTGGATGTTGTGAACAATTTGCTTGCGCACATAAATAGGAGCACCGAAACGATCCAGCGCTTTCTCCACGGCAATCACTGCGCGATCTACTCCCGCACAATACCCGCGAGGGGCAGCCAACAAAACTTTCTTCTGTGCTGTGACAGCGTTGTCAACAAGTTTGGTGAGGCGAGCAGGGATAAGAGGGGTTTCGAGAAGGGTTGCACGACTGCCATTACTAATACTCACGCCCCTGAGTCTAAGCGTCTGTGGCCGGATATCGGCTGAATGTTCTAGTTTAGGAAGTATGTCCTCTGGCACCAACGATTCGTCCCCCGATACTCCGTGGTCGATTCTCAAGCTTTCTGAACTTCTTGGTGGATATATTGACCGCCTCGGTGCGGTGTGGGTGGAGGGCGAAATCACCCAGTGGGGCGAATCCGCCGGAAACATTTATGGCAAATTACGCGATGTGGATGCCGATGCTTCCCTGTCGATCACCATCTGGCGCCGCACCAAAGACGCCATCCCCGAAGGAATCAGACAGGGCGATCGTGTGATCGCCCAAGTGAGGCCCGCCTGGTGGATAAAGGGTGGAACTCTGGCGATGAATGTCACCCAGATGCGCCACACCGGTTTGGGCGAACTATTAGAAAGACTGGCCAAGCTCAAAGCCCAGCTGGATGAGGAAGGCCTTTTTGCTCCTGAGAGGAAAAAGGCCTTGCCCTTTCTCCCCCACACCATTGGGCTTGTGACGGGCAAAGATTCTGATGCCGAAAAAGATGTCTTGACTAATGCCCGATTGCGCTGGCCCGATGTCGCCATCCGGGTGGTGCATGCCGCCGTTCAGGGTGAGAGGTGTGTTCCAGAAGTGTTGAAGGCGCTCGAAACACTGGAGTCTGACCCTGGAGTGGATGTCATCATTGTGGCGCGAGGTGGCGGTGACTTTCAAAACCTTTTGCCCTTCAGCGATGAAACCCTCGTGCGCTTCGTTGCCCAGATGACCACACCGGTGGTGAGTGCTATTGGTCACGAAGCAGACCGTCCACTGCTTGATGATGTTGCCGACCTTCGCGCCTCCACCCCCACCGACGCTGCCAAGCGGGTGGTGCCAGACGTGGAGGCGGAAAAAGCCATGGTCTTTGATGTGCGAGCGCGGATTATGGCGCGCATGCTGGGGCTTGTGGAATATGAAACAGAACGCCTCGCGTCGTTTCGCTCCAGGCCAAGCCTTGCCGATCCGCACACGCTCATTGATGCCCAGGCAGAAGACCTGCTTCACCTGGTAGCCCGGGGTGTTGACCGCGCCGATCGCATTATTGAACGCGGCACCGCGGAAATTGCCCAGCTACAGGGTTCACTCCGGGGTTTGTCCCCCCAGGGCACACTGGAGCGCGGTTATGCGATAGCCCGGGACAAAGATGGCCACGTGATCTCCCTCACCACTGCGGTGAACGCGGGGGATGGCCTGTCTGTTGTGGTGAGCGACGGCGTCATCCACACCCGCGTGGAGTAGGGCTACGGCCTGGTAACTACACTGAGGGTGTGAGCGATAAGACTGTACCCACCCACTTAGACATCGAGGCGATGTCGTATGAACAGGCGCGCGACGAACTCGTCGGTGTCGTGGGAAAGCTGGAGCAGGGTGGCATCACGCTCGAAGATTCGATGACCCTGTGGGAACGCGGCGAAGCCTTGGCTGCCCGGTGTGAAGAATGGCTGGTGGGAGCGCGCGCCAGACTTGATGCCACGAAGAAACTCCGAGAGGAATAGTCGTGGCAGGGAAAGAACCCCGCGAAGTTGCCGGTCTTGGGAGACCAGAAACCCCGCTCGAAAAACATGAACGGGTCACCGCTGCCCGAGCTGAACGCCGTGCGCGCCAGAGCACCAGAAACCTGGTGTGGTCGCTGCTGGTGTCCCTGGGGGTCGTGGCGCTCCTGATTATTGTTGTGGTTCGACCAGACACCAATCTGGTTCAAGAGGTGGACTGGCGTGAGGTCGCATCACAAAGCGCCGATTCTCTTCCGGGCCAACCTCTCTCGCCCAATCTGTCAGAACTGTGGGTTGCCAATCGTGCAGAAATTGTGAATGAACCGGGTTCCGCAATGACATGGTCCATCGGGCTACTTGGACCGGAAAACAGCTACGTGTCCTTTGACCAAGGCTTTGGCGCAGATGCCTCGTGGATTGCCAAGCGCACCGATAGCGCCCCCAGCACAGGGGAAGTCGATTTTGGCTACAACAGCGACAGCGTCACCTGGAGGGAATACGACCGCACCGCTTTTGATGCGGGCAGCCTCAATTCTTATGTCGTTATTCTCGACAACGGCGACACCATCATAGCGATTGCCGGCACCAGCGAAAGAGCAGTGTCAGAAATTGCAGACGATGCAAGCTTTCAGCTCACCGATCCCGAATTTCGATGAGCTCTCTCACCCCCGCTATCGCGTGGGCGGAGATGGCGGAGGGCAATGAACGCTTCATCACCGGTAACCCTGCTCACCCGAGGCAGGATGTGGACTACCGGCACGATCTTGCCGCAGCACAGTTTCCCCACGCAGCCCTTTTTGGCTGTTCCGATTCGAGGCTCTCGGCAGAACTGATTTTTGACAAGGGTCTCGGCGATGTGTTTGTGGTGCGCAATGTGGGACAGGTCATCTCGAGTTCCGTGGTGGGTTCGCTCGAATATGCCGTGTGGGTCCTGCATGTGCCTCTCATTGTGATTCTCTCCCATGATTCCTGCGGGGCCATTGAGGCGGCAATCGATCAGAACACACCGGAGGCCACCCCTCTGCCCGTGCGCATCGCGCGCCTAACAGACACGCTTCAACCAGCCATCGACCGTGTTCGCCTTTCCCACGGGTTGCCGCAAGGAAGCCTGGTGGATGCCGAAGAGGTGAGGCGCGAGCACCTCAATGACACGGTGGCCCGACTGCTTGCCTCCAGCGAGCTCATCAGCGACGCTGTGGCCGCCGGTACACTGGCCATTGTGGGCGCTAACTACACGCTTTCGGAGGGTCGCGTCACCCCCGATGTTGTTATTGGCTCACTGGAATACGCCCCCACCAGACACCAAGGATGACACGATGACCCCAGGCGAATACCGCATTGAACACGACACCATGGGGGAGGTCAAAGTCCCTCTCCACGCTCTCTACCGTGCACAAACCCAGCGTGCCGTCGAGAACTTCCCCATCTCTGGTCGCGGCCTTGAATCCGCACAGATCATCGCCCTCGCCCACATCAAGCGCGCCGCAGCGCTGGTGAACAAAGAGCTCGGCATCGTCGATGGCGCCATCGCCGATGCCATCGTGGCTGCGACGAGGGAAATTATTGAGGGTAACCACCACGACCATTTCCCGGTCGACACCTACCAAACGGGCTCGGGTACCTCCTCCAACATGAACATGAACGAAGTGGTCGCAACCTTGGCCACCACCCACAGTGGCCTCGATGTTCACCCCAACGACCATGTCAACGCGTCGCAGTCGTCCAACGATGTGTTTCCCACCTCCGTTCACGTGGCCGTGACCGACGCTCTTTTGAACACCTTGATCCCCTCCCTGAACTACTTGGCCGGAGCGCTAGAGGACAAAGCGGCACTCTGGAAAACCGTGGTCAAGCCCGGTCGCACCCACCTGATGGACGCAACGCCCGTCACGCTCGGTCAAGAATTTTCTGGCTATGCCCGCCAAATCCGATTGGGCATCGAACGGGTAGAGGGCACCATTTCCCGGGTGGCAGAGGTGCCCCTCGGTGGCACCGCCACCGGCACGGGAATTAACACCCCTCTGGGGTTCTCAGAAAAAGTCATTGCCGAGCTTGCCACCGCCACGGCGCTTCCCCTCACCGAAGCCCTCGACCATTTCGAAGCGCAGGGCGCCAGAGACGGCCTGGTCGAAGCGTCCGGAGCTCTTCGCGTCATTGCGGTCTCGCTGACAAAAATCTGTAACGATATCCGCTGGATGGGTTCGGGCCCCAACACGGGCCTGGCCGAGCTCCACATCCCCGACCTTCAGCCGGGCAGTTCGATTATGCCCGGCAAAGTGAATCCTGTTGTTCCTGAGGCCGTGCTGATGGTGTGTGCCAAGGTCATCGGCAACGACCACACCATTGCCTGGGCGGGCGCATCAGGAAACTTTGAACTCAATGTGGCGATCCCCGTCATGGGAACCTCGCTGTTGGAATCCATTCGTCTGTTGGCAAACTCCATGCGGGTTCTGGCCGATAAAACGGTAATCGGCTTAGAAGCGAGGGAAGAACACGCCCGAGCACTGGCGGAATCCTCGCCAGCGATCGTGACCCCCCTGAACCGCGTTATTGGCTACGAGGCTGCGGCAAAAGTGGCCAAATACGCCGTCAGCCATCAGACCACCGTGCGCGAGTCCGTCATTGCTCTGGGATTTGTGGAACGCGGGGAGATCAGCCTTCCAGATCTTGATGCAGCGCTCGATGTGTTAAAGATGACCTCGCCAGGCCTCTAACTGCGCAATCCCCGGTCAGCCAGGCTCCAGCAGGCGAGGCGCGGCCCCCTCGGTCTAAGAAGAGTATGACCCTTCTTCCAACAGATCGGTCACCAATGCGGCGATCGCGCTGCGTTCCGAGCGGGTGAGCGTCATGTGGGCAAAAAGCGACTGCCCCTTGAGCGCTTCAATAACGCTTGCCACACCATCGTGTCGACCGACTCGCAAATTATCTCGCTGCGCAACATCGTGGGTGAGCACTACACGAGAGTTTTGGCCAATGCGACTCAGCACGGTGAGTAGGACGTTCCGCTCCAGGGACTGCGCTTCATCCACGATGACAAATGCATCGTGGAGAGAACGGCCACGAATGTGGGTGAGGGGTAACACTTCCAGTAATCCCCTGGCCATCACCTCTTCCACAACATTGTGGGGCACAACCGAACTCAACGTGTCAAAGGTGGCCTCCGCCCACGGATTCATTTTTTCTTTTGCATCTCCGGGCAAATACCCGAGATCTTGCCCACCCACAGCGTAGAGGGGTCGAAAAACCATAATTTTGCGGTGTTGTTGACGCTCTAATACGGCTTCCAGACCGGCGCACAGCGCCAGCGCAGATTTCCCTGTTCCCGCCCGGCCACCGAGTGACACAATGCCGAGGCTCGGATCTAACAGCATGTCAATGGCAAGACGCTGCTCCGCGGAGCGCCCACTCAGGCCAAAAAGATCACGATCGCCTTTGACGACGGTAATTGTGCCAGGCGAGGTCACGCGACCGAGCGCCGAGCCTCGATCGGAGTGGATTATGAGCGAGGTGTTGAGGGGCATGTCGGCCACCAGGTCAGAGGCCACCACATCGGAGTCATAGAGCTTCGCCATGTCCGATGCGCTCATGGTCAGCTCGGCAATACCGCTCCAGCCGCTTTCGGGCGCGAGCTCCGCTCGATACTCTTCCGAGATCAGACCAATCGATGCGGCTTTTACCCGCATCGGTAGGTCTTTGGACACGACAGTCACAGCGAGACCCTCGCCGGCAAGGTTGAGAGCAACGGCAAGGATACGCGAATCGTTGTCCCCCAGTTGGAGACCGCTTGGCAACACGGACGGGTTGGAGTGGTTGAGTTCAACCCGCAGCGACCCGCCATCGCCCACTGCTATAGGAAAGTCGAGCCGTTCGTGTTCGGCGCGCAGCTGATCCAGGTTTCGCAAAGCCTGTCTGGCGAAATAGCCAATCTCCGGGTCGTGGCGCTTCTTCTCCAACTCCGAAATCACGACCACCGGCAACACCACCTGGTGTTCAGAAAAACGAAACATTGCTCCCGGGTCACTCAGAAGCACCGAGGTGTCAAGGACAAACGTCCGCTCCCCCGTCTTCTTCTCTTGCACTGCAGCTGACGGTGTGAGGGGGTGGGGGGTCTGGTCCACGAATACTCCTTCGACAAGTCGGGGTGTGCGTTGCCACGAAACTACGTGACCCCTTGAGGGGCTCCAGGCAGTGACACGCCAGGTCACAGAGTATTCACCCCTACAACACTCAGGTGGTGCTTTAGAGAAGCGTGATGGGGCCCGTGTGATCGTTGCGTCTCCAGTTGGGTAACTGAAGATTAACGGCGATAGCAAGAATTCGAGCCCCCGTGATTGCTAAGGCGCCAACGGTCACCGCAACAATCGACGATGTCCCGAGTGCACCCAAACCCCACACCAACCACCCACCAGCAAAAGCCAAGAGGGCATAGAGCTGATAGCTGGCAATAACCCACGGCACCTCGGCAAGCAGAACGTCGCGAAGAAGTCCCCCCGTTGCCGAAGTGACAACACCCATCAGGGCGGCAATCAGCGGTGTGTGGCCAAGCTCCAGAGCAATCTGTGTTCCCGAGGCGGCAAACAGGCCAAGCCCCATAGCGTCGGGCCATTGGATGGCACGATGAGTGGGCTCAAAGTGGCGAGCGCGCAAAATGAGCGCAGCCGCAAGACCCACCGCAATAACGACCCAAATCCAGAATTCTTGGGCCACCCAAAAAAACGGTCGTCTATCTAACAACACATCCCGCAGAGTTCCCCCACCCATGGCTGTCAAAAAAGCAATGATCATGACGCCCACGACGTCGACGCGTTTGCGCACCGCAGCAAGCGCACCCGACAGCGCAAAAGCAACGACACCGATCCCCTCCAGCACCAGTAAAAGAGCCTGAAGGGTTGTTTCACCAAGAACTGCGCTCATAGGGCTCTCGCCCCCCACACGTCACACATCGGGTGTTCCTCTCTCCGCCGCAGGGCCGTTTGCTAGGAACCGTAGCGACGTTGGCGTCTGCCAAAGTCGCGAAGGGCTCGAAGGAAATCTATTTCTCGCAGGTCGGGGCCGAGTGCTTCCACAAAGTAAAACTCGCTGTGGGCGCTTTGCCACAGCATGAAATCGCTCAGGCGTTGCTCACCTGAGGTGCGAATGACAAGGTCGGGGTCGGGTTGGCCGACGGTGTAGAGGTGCCCGGCAATGGCCGGAATACTGATGGCCTGGGGCAGATCATCCAAAGTCCCACCGGACGCTTTGTGCTCCTCTACCAGACGGCTCACCGCCTGGGTGATTTCTGCCCGCCCGCCATATCCCACAGCAAGGTTGATGTGCAGGCCGGAATTCTGGGAACTGCGCTTTGTGGCGCCTTCAAGGGTGTCTCGAAGGTGTGGTGGCAGCACATCGGCTTGGCCGACGTGCTTAACTTTCCAGTTAGAAAAACGCGAGAGCTGGTCGGCAAGATTTTCGATAATGTCGGCGAGATCGTCGAGTTCTTTGCTGTCTCTGGTACCCAGATTATCTGTCGAGAGAAGATAGAGGGTCACCAGAGTGATGCCCTGCTCTTCACACCAGGTGAGGAACTCATGGATTTTGTCGGCACCGGCGCGGTGGCCATACGCACTGGATTCGAGTGCCCGCAGCTTGGCCCAGCGCCTGTTGCCATCCAGAATCATGGCAACGTGTTGCGGTTTAGCGAGGCCTTCCACTTCTTTGATGATGCGCCTGCGGTACAGACGATAGAGCAACCCTTCGCCTAGGAGAGCTTTTATCCACCGCACAGACCTACGGTAGTCCCTTCCCGGCGGCTTGTTGGCACCACACAATGGTGGCGGCTTTTCCCTGGCGCCAGGCCTAGAGTTGCCCCATGCAGTCAGACACACCCTCGGGCGCGATTCACCTTCCCCTGCTGGAAGAATCCTTGGAATACGAGCAGGGTCCCCTCAAACCGGCATGGCGGGGCTGGATCCACTTAGCCACGTTGCCCATTGCGATCGCTGCGGGAATTGTCCTGATAATCCTCGCCGATGGGGTGGCAGCGACCGTGTCCAGTGCCGTGTTTGTGACCAGTGCGGTGCTCATGTTTGGGATCTCTGGCACCTACCACCGGTTTGACTGGAGCCCGAGGACCAAAGTCATTCTCAAACGCCTGGATCACTCCAATATTTTCTTGCTCATTGCTGGCACCTACACGCCCATTGCGGTGCTGGCGTTACCCCCGGAGAAAGCCTGGCGGCTGCTGACCATTATTGCTATTGGAACGGTGCTCGGTATTGGTTTCCGGGTGTTCTGGATTTCGGCACCGAGATGGTTTTATGTGCCGATTTATTTAGCGCTCGGCTGGGCAGCGGTCATGTATATCGGTGACCTCTTTGCGGTCAGTGTGGCAATGATGGTGTTGGTGATTGTGGGTGGCCTTGCCTATTCTTTGGGCGCTGTCGTCTACGGCGCTCAGTGGCCTAACCCTTCACCCACAGTGTTTGGGTTCCACGAGATTTTTCACGCCCTGACGGTGGTGGCATTTTTATGCCACTGGAGTGCCATCTTGCTCGTGGCTATTGACCCGCCTGTTCTGGGTTAGCTTCGGCGTCCAGCTTTTCGGCAATTTCTTCGCGGTATCGAACCCGACGCACGCGCCTGGCCAAATCGATGACCAGCAGCAACACCAGGGAACCCACCACAAAAGTGACCACAAAGCCCACCACCCCGGGGGTGACAGAGTTGGGGTCCACCTCGATGGCGGGGATGAGCGGGGTTTCTTCCAGAGGCACAAGCCCCAACAGTGTGATCATGTTCCCGTGTTCTTCCCAATGTCTGCCGATATTCTTTTTCTAGCGTAGCGAGGGAAAACTATCCATGCCTGATAACAGCGAGTATGTGGCCACCCGATATGGGCAGGGGCCCAAAACAGACAACCGCTCTCGACTGATTGGCATTGTCACAGGCGTAGGGTTTGCCGTGGTGTTGGGCGCATGGCTGTGGTGGGGTGGTGTGCTCGAAACACCATCGCAATTGCAGTACCGGGATATTGCACACACCGTGGTGGATGAGACCACCGTGTCGGTCACCTACGAGATCACCACCGCACCTGGAACACAGGTGGCCTGCGCCGTCCACGCCCTCAATGCCTCCTACGGCATTGTGGGCTGGGTTGTCGTTGATGTTCCCCCCAGTGAGCAGTGGACCAGAGTGTTTGACACCACGCTTCGCACCAGTGAGTTCGCTGTCACAGGCTTGCTCTATGAGTGCTGGTTGCCGTAATCTTAAGGACGGAACCGGCCCACAGGATGGCCGGTTCTTCGCATATTCGTCGCATATTCGTCGCACAGGAGGAGGCTTCCATGAGCGCTAACGACACCGCACATCCGGTCTGGCTGACCCAGGAAGCCTACGACCGCCTCGCCCTCGAACTGGAGGAGCTCAGCACCCGTGGTCGCTCCGAGATCTCCCACCGCATTGCACTGGCCCGCGAAGAGGGTGACCTGAAAGAAAACGGCGGCTACCACGCCGCCAAAGACGAGCAAGCAAAAATGGAGAACCGTATCCGCACTCTTACCTCCATGCTGAAACACGCCCACGTGGGCGAAGTGCCATTAAGCACAGGAGTGGTCGAATCGGGCACCGTCGTGACCGCCCGTATTCATGGGGAAAACGAAAAGTTTCTTTTAGGCTCCAGGGAGCTCGCCGGCGATACCGACCTCGATGTGTATTCCGCGCAAAGCCCACTGGGGGAAGCCATTATGGGCCTTCACATTGGAGATTCCAGCACCTACCAAGCGCCCAGTGGCGCAGAGATTACCGTGGAAATCATCAACGTCGAAACGTTTATTCCCTAAAAGTCCACCCGCGGTTCGTAGCCTTCGGCGCGAAGCGCATCCAACACCTGTTGGGCATGCTCGGGGCCTCGCGTCTCAATGTGAAGCTCAAGTTCCACCTGGGAAATGTGGAGCCCGGTGCCGTGACGCGTGTGCAGCACCTCCACCACGTTGGCATTTTGATCAGACACAATTTGAGCTGTTCTGGCCAACTGGCCTGGACGGTCCGGGAGCGGAATCCGCATTTTCATGTAGCGCCCGGCACCCGCCATACCGTGACTGATCACGCGTTCCAAAATCATCGGGTCGATGTTGCCCCCGCTCAGCACCACGACGGTGGGGCCAGTGGCCTGAATTTTTCCCGCCAGAATTGCCGCCACCCCCACAGCCCCTGCAGGTTCGACCACCAGCTTGGCGCGCTCGAGGAGGACCAAAATCGCTCGGGCCGTATCGTCATCGCTGACGGTAACAATCTCATCCACCGCGTCGCGAATAATGTCGAAATTGAGGGCACCCGGTTTCTGCACCGCAATACCATCAGAAATAGTGGGGCGGACCTCAATTTGGATGGGGTGTCCAGCCTCCAGGGAGGGTGGGTAGGAGGCCGCGTTTTCTGCCTGAACACCAATAACCCGGATGGTTGTGCCAAGAAGCTTGGCTTTCTGCTTCATCGCACTGGCCACCCCCGCCATCAGGCCACCGCCGCCAATAGGAACAATCACCGTGGTGACCTCGGGGACCTGGTCAAATATTTCTAAGCCCACCGTGCCCTGGCCAGTGATCACATCGGGATTATCAAAGGGTGGAATACGAATAGCGCCTGTTTTCTCGGCGAACTCACGAGCCGCTTGGAGCGGTTCGTTAATGCTCTCGCCACCGAGCACAACCTCTGCCCCGTAGGCCTTGGTGGCTTGAAGTTTTGGCAGGGCAACACCGACGGGGGTAAAGATGGTGGCCTTGATGCCTTGCTCGCGGGCAGCGAAGGCCACCCCTTGAGCGTGATTGCCGGCGCTGGCTGCGACCACACCCTTGGCTTTGTCCTCGTCGCTCAGTTTCGAGAGGCAATAGTAGGCACCCCGGATTTTGTAGGCACCGGTGCGCTGCAGATTTTCACACTTGAGGTGGACCGGTTGCCCCAACACTTCACTCAAATAGCGGGAGAACTCAATCGGCGTGATTTGGGCGATGCCGGCAAGGACACGCCTGGCATCTTCGAAGTCGTCCAGGGTCGGACCGGCCAGCACGCCGGTCTCCGCTGCCGCGCTCACCTGTTATCCCCCTGCGGTGTGATGGGTACAGCCCGTGGATCCGTGCGCCATGTACCAGCGGCGAGATAAGACACGACCACATTCACGAAGGCCACCACGGGAACAGCGAACAGGACACCGACGAGGCCAGCCAAATACCCACCCCCGGCAACGGCGAGGAAAATGGCGAGCGGGTGAATGCGAACAGCAGCACCCATCACAAGGGGTTGCAGAAGTTGTCCTTCAATTTGTTGCACGACCAAGACAATAACCAGCATGATCAGGGCAATCAGTGGCCCCTCATAGACCAACGCCACCAACACGGCCAGTGCTGCGGCGACGGTCGCTCCCACAATGGGGACAAATGCTCCGAGGAACACCGCAATGGTAATCGGTGCCACCAGCGGAAGCCCCAAAATGAACGCCCCCAACCCGATGCCCACCGCGTCAACAACGGCAACAAAAATCTGGGCTTTCACATAGCTCAGCAGTGTTTTCCACCCGGCAAGACCCGAGCCCAACACGGCGGGCCGGGCACTGCGGGGAAACCAGGTCACGACGTAGCGCCAAATACGTTCACCGTCGTGGATGAAGAAAATCAAGGCAAAAATAGCGATACCCGCACCGACCAGCCATGACCCGACCCCGGCACCCACCGACAACGCACCACTGACGACCCAGGTCGAGTCAATCTCGGCCTGCGAAATAAAGGAGTTAAACCAGCCGGTGAGTTGCTCTTCCGACACTTCCAAGGGGGAATCCAGTAGGAATTGCACAAAATCGTCGTAGGCAAGAATGGTGCGTTCGCGAAGCGGCTCCCACCCCTGCACCAGCTCGTTGATGACCAGCCAAAATAGGCCAGCAACCACACCAAAAAGCGTCACCACCGTGGTCAGCGTTGCCAATACTCGGGGGAATTTGAGTGCGCGAAGGCCAATCCACAGTGGTGCAGCAAGAGCAGCCAGCAACACGGCAACCAGCAGCGGGATCACCAGGAACCGCAGTTGAATAATAATGAAAACGCCGACCGCCGCAGCGCCGGCAATCAGGAGCAGGCGCCAGGACCACGCTGTGGCTCGCTCCAACCCGATGGGCACCTGCACGCGGTCGCGCAGCGGGGGGCGGGGTTTTCCAAGAGACACCACCACAGTCTAAGACCCTGCGCTTGTGACCTAGAAGCGTGCTTGGTTCTTCAAAAGCCTGGCGATGCGATCATCGATGAGGGGATGGGTTTGAAACATCCGGTCGATGATTCCTGGCCGGATCGGATCGGCCATCCATAGATGGGCCATCGAGGCCTGCTGTTTTTGCAGCGGACGCCCATACTCCCCCAGTTTTTGCAACGCGCTGGCAAGCGCTTCCGGGTGCCTAGTGGTGAGTGCTCCGGTGGCATCCGCTAAGTACTCCCGCTGGCGGGAGATAGCCGCCTGAATAAGAGCTGCCAGCAGTGGCGCCAAAATCATGGAGAGGACACTGATTACTAAAATAAGGGGGTTTCCCCCGTTATTTCGACGCAGACCGCCAAAGAAAGCCATCCGGGCCAGCACATCAGCAAGGATGCCGACCACCACGACAAGCCCAAACACGATGGTGGTGACGCGAATGTCAAAGTTTTTCACATGCGCGAGCTCGTGGGCCATGACCCCTTCAAGCTCAGCGTCATCCATAATCTCGAGAAGGCCTGTAGTGGCGGCAACCGCCGCATGTTCCGGGTCGCGCCCCGTGGCGAAAGCATTAGGTGCGGGATCATCGACCAGATAGACCTTGGGCATCGGCAGACCGGTCGTGATGGCCAGGTTTTCCACTATTCGATAGAGCCGCGGATTGTCCGCTTTCTGAATCTGCCTGGCACCGGCCATAGCGAGAGCTTGGGAACCCGAAGAGTAGTACTGAATGGCCACATAAATAATGGCCCCTATCAGAACCCCGTAAAATACGAGGCCTGGTCCGCCACCAGTCACAAATAGTTCGGCGACATAGCCGAGCCCGGCGACCAGCACCAGAAAAAACACCATGATGAACCAGGTGTTGCGCTTATTGGCCGCTATCGCCCGATACACAGCGTTGTCGGTCCGGGTCTAGAACTGAACGCGGGGGGCGTTAGCAATAGCGGAGGGATCTTCGACATCGAAGAACTCTTTTTCCCCGAAGCCCAAGTTTTTTGCAAACAGGGTGTTGGGGAAAAGCTGAACCTTGATGTTCAGTTCGCGAACACCACCGTTATAGAACCGCCGTGATGCCTGAACTTTGTCTTCGGTATCCACAAGTTCTGCTTGAAGTTGGAGAAAGTTTTGGCTCGCCTGGAGCTGCGGGTACGCCTCGGCAACAGCAAAAATACTTTTCAGAGCACTTTGCATCATGTTTTCGGCTTCCGCCGCTTCGGCGGGATCCCCCGCTCCAAGCGCTGCGGTGCGCGCCTTTGTCACCGACTCAAAGACTTCCTTCTCATGGGCGGCATAGCCTTTGACCGTTTCGATGAGGTTGGGAATCAAGTCTGCCCGACGCTTCAGTTGAACAGTGATGTCGCTCCACGCTTCTTCGACTCGAACGTTCAGTGTCACCAGAGCGTTATAGGTCGCCCAAAGATAGATACCAACAGCGGCGAGAAGAACAAGAACAACGACAACACCAATGAGAGCTTCCATATCTCCAGAGTAAGAGGTTTTTCTGTGGATTTCACTTCGGGGTGCCCCGGCAGGGACTCGAACCCTGACTGTGACGATTTTAAGTCGTCTGCCTCTGCCGATTGGGCTACCGGGGCTGGCACCACACTGTTAGCGAGCGGCGACTTTCTTCTTGACGCTTTTGACGGGCTTCGCTGAAATCTCTGGCGGCCTGGATGCGAACTCTTCGAAAAACTCTCGGGGTCGTTGTATGCGGCGAACACTGCTGAAGTCGCGGCCCCAGAAGAAGTTCACCAACCAGTTGGTAAATACTCGGGCTTTGCGCTCCCACATCGGAATAGCCATCCCGTGATACACGCGGTGGATAATCCAGCCGAGGAAACCGGTCACCGCAACGTTCCCACTTTGGAAGACGCCATACCCAATGCCCAAACCGGCAACAGCGCCAGCATTTTTGTGGTGGTAGGGGTTGGGCTCTTCTTCGCGCAGCACCGCAGCAATGTTCTTGGCAAGAACTTTTGCTTGGCGAACAGCGTGCTGGGCGTTGGGAACACAGTAGCCATCGACGCCGCCACCGCTGGAATCGGGAATTCTCGCCACATCTCCCGCGCTCCACATGCCCTCGACAATGGTGTCACCATCGGTGACACGTAAATCGGTTCGGGTGCAAATGCGTCCGCGATCATCCAGAGGAATACCGGTTCCCCCGAGCATCGACTGCGCTTTCACCCCCGCCGTCCACACGACGATGTCGGTTTCAAGCACCATTCCGTCGGAGAGCTCTAAGCGACCGCCCACGGCGCTGGTGAGCTGGGTGTTCAAATGAATGTGGGCTTCGCGCTGTTCAAGGTTTTTTATCACCCAGAGAGCACTCTTCACCGACACTTCGGGCATGATGCGATCCATCGCCTCAATGAGGTGAAAATGGGTGTCCTCAAGCGCGATGGTGGGGAACTGTTTCAGCATCGCCGAAACAAGGCTACGCAGTTCGGCAAACGCTTCAATGCCGGCAAACCCGCCACCGACAACCACCAGGGTCAGCAAACGGTCACGCGCAGGACCCGGGGGCAAGTCAGCGGCTAGGTGAAGGTTGTCAATCAACCGGTCACGCACGGACACTGCTTCCTCAATGGTTTTCATGCCAATAGCCACATCGGCCACACCGGGAATGGGGAATGTCCGAGACACCCCACCGGCAGTGATCACAATGTGGTCGTATTCCATTTCGAAATCAGGGAATCCTTCCGGCGTCATCGTGACCCGCTTCGTGGTGTGGTCAATACCGGTGACGCGGGCCGTAATCACCCGAGTTTTTGGCAGGTGGCGTCGAAGGGGAATAATCGCGTGGCGGGCTTCAATTGAGCCTGCCGCAACTTCGGGAAGGAAAGGCTGATAGGTCATGTACGGAAGCGGGTCGATAACGACAACCTCGGCTTCGCCGCGACGCAGCAATTTTTCGAGTTTGAACGCTGTATAGAAGCCGGCATAACCTCCGCCGACAATGACAATCCTGGTCACAGCACACCCATCCTCAATAACAATCCAAACTCCAATCTACCGCTTTCGGCGACGGGCAAAAACAAGGATCCCCCCGCTTGCCACCACGACGAGCAGCGCAAGCGCAAACCCCCCGGTCACGACGTAGGGCAAAACGGTGCGCCGGGTATCAGCGACCAAAGACAGACGCGGTGTGGCCGGGGTTTTCTCCACACCCGCCTGGGAGGCGCCAAGGGGAACCACAGTGGGGGCACCATCCTGTTTGCGGTGGAGAACGACCCAGTCCTCAAGAGACCCCAGCGGATTTGCCGCCACCAAGGGCACATCTGCCACCACGGCGTCATAAGCGTTGACCAGCCCGTACCCATAGAGCGAGTCGGGGATGTCCTCCGTCAGCGGCGTGGCGGTAGCCAGCACTCGGTTGATGACGTTGTTCGCGTTCATCGTGGGGTGGGCGGAGCGAACCAGCGCCACAATTCCTGCCACAATCGGCGTTGCTCCGCTGGTACCCGACCACGAGACATACCCACCGCCTGGTATCGCACCGACAAGTCCTTCGCTGGGTGCCATCACCCCAATGGTGATTCCTTGCGAGGAGGCCGCATCGCTTGCCACACCCTCCTGGGTGACCCCACCGACGGTCAACACACCGGGCATGGTTGCAGGAGCACCGACCGACACGGTTCCACTGCCCCGATTACCCGCAGCCGCAACCACCACCACATCCCGCTCAGCTGCATACGCAAAAGCGTCGTCCCATGACTCTGGCCAGTCCCTGGTATTTCTGGTCAGCGACAGAGAAATCACGTCGGCCCCGTTATCCACCGCATACCTCACAGCCCGAGCAACTTGATCATCGGGAGAAATAAGGCCTCCACGAAAACTGATCGACACACTCAGCAGCTCTGCCGCGGGAGCACTCCCCAGCACACCGTTTCCTCCACCGTTGCCCCGACCAGCAGCCAGAGAAGCCACCATGGTGCCGTGTCTGCGGTCTTCCCCCACTGGTGTTTGCCCATCACTACTGCCCAGGCCAGAAAAATCTGCGCCCCCCACCACGGCACCCTGCAGGTCGGGATGGGAACCATCCACGCCGGTGTCGATAATAGCGATGCGCACCCCTGCGCCCTGGGTTATCCCCCATGCCCGTTCGATGCCGTACTGCGCTAACCAATACTGGCGTTCCCGAACCTGGTCTGCCTGGGCAGGAGTGTCAGCCACCAGCACAGAGGGAAGCAGTCCCAGCCCGACAATCAGCGCCACTGCCACCGGCGTGCGCCGCTTTAACAGCGGCATCGATCAACGCCCCAGTCGGTATCGGCAAGCGCCCAATCTCCCACCGGGTTGATACCGGGGCCAACGGAGAGCGAATGAGCCATCAGGGAGTGCAGGCATTTCACGCGGGTCGGCATACCGCCTGCGGAAATGCCGTCAATCTCTTCGACAACGCCAATGCTGTTTCGCTCGGCAAGAAAATCTTCGTGGGCACTCCGGTAGAGGGCCAGCGAATCACTGTCACCCTGCAAGCGCAGCTGATATTCGGCCATTTTGCCCTCAGCCTCCAACCGGGATGCTGCCCGGGTGGCTGCGGGTTGGCTCAAATAATAGAGCGTAGGGAAAGGAGTTCCCTCCGCCAGGCGGGGTGGGGTGACCACCACAACCGGGTTTCCACACACACACCTTGCTGATATCCCCAGAATGTTGCGTGCAGGACGACCCAATTGCTCACTCACGGTGGCGATATCGTCCCCTCGGGGTGCCTCACCGGGGGACCTCACGGTTGCCGACCCGTGTCGGGAGAGGGAATAACGACAGCTGCCTTCTCTTCTGTCTCCGAGCCTCTGGAGGTGGTGGCTGCGACCAGGAAGGAACCCAGTAACGCTTCGCGCCAATCACTGGCGGAGTGAACAATCTCTTGAGAGACAGGAATCTCGCCCTCACCGCCCTCATCCCCCAGATCATCAATGACCAGGTAGGTGATGTCACCGGGGTACACGAACAACAATCTCTCCCGCGCCTGCGTTTCCACATACGCCGGGTCTCTCCAGCGCTCCCGCTGCTCCTCTAAATCCCTCACCTGGCCTTGGCTCTCATCCAGAGCTGCCTCCAACTGAGCGATTTCTTGCTGTTGTTCGGCAAGAATAGTGAGCGTAGGCGAGAGGGTTATCACCCCGGCAATAAGCAACACCAACACGGTCACAGCAAACCCTGATGCTTGCAGCGAAAGAAAAACGGAACCCGAACCCGCGCCTTGGCGCTTCGGGGACACATTTTTTTTAGCCACATTCTCAGTGTAGACCGGGGGACTAAGGGCCCTCCTGGGCGCGCAGACGCCTACGCGAAGCGGGGGAAGGCGCCGGCGCCCGCATAGCGGGCGATGGATCCCAACTGCTCTTCAATGCGCAACAACTGGTTGTATTTCGCGACGCGTTCGCTCCTTGCCGGAGCACCCGTCTTAATTTGCCCACAGTTTGTGGCCACAGCCAAATCCGCAATGGTGGTGTCTTCGGTTTCCCCGGAGCGGTGGCTTAACACGGCCGTGTAGCCGTGGGTTTGCGCCATGGTCACCGCATCGAGAGTTTCAGAAAGTGTGCCGATCTGGTTGACCTTCACCAGAAGAGAGTTGGCAGCACCCATGGCGATACCGTCTTTCAGGCGAGCGGGGTTGGTCACAAACAAATCGTCGCCCACGAGCTGCACTGTGTCACCGAGGGCGGCCGTTAAAGCAACCCAGCCTTCCCAGTCGTTTTCATCGAGGGGGTCCTCAATGGTGACCAGGGGGTAGCTTGCGACAAGTTCGCCGTAGTAGTCAGCCATGAATGCGGCATCGCGCTTCTGGCCTTCAAACATGTAGGAGCCGCCCTCAAACATTTCGGTTGCTGCAACATCCAGCCCCAGGGCAATATCGACACCCGGGGTGAAACCCGCGGAAGCTATCGCACTCATCAAAAAGTCGAGTGCCGCACGGTTGCTCGACAATTCCGGCGCAAACCCACCCTCATCGCCCAGACCTGTCTGCATGCCCGCCTTCTTGAGCTCTGCTTTCAAGGCGTGATAGGTCTCTGTGCCCATCCGCAGTGCTTCCCGAAATGATGTTGCCCCGATGGGCAACACCATGAACTCCTGAATATCCACAGCAGTATCGGCGTGGGCACCACCATTAATGACGTTCATCATCGGCACCGGCAACACGTGGGCATTAGCCCCACCGACATACTGAAAAAGGGCAAGATCTGCGGATTCGGCAGCAGCTTTTGCAACAGCCAACGACACACCAAGAATCGAGTTGGCCCCCACTTTTTCTTTATTTGGGGTGCCATCCAGATCAATCAGAATCTGATCGATCTGGCGCTGTTCGCTGGCCTCCATGCCCTCTACCGCGGGGGCAAGAACGTCCAGAACAGCGGCCACTGCGCGCTCAACGCCCTTGCCAAAGTAGCGAGAGGAGTCACCGTCGCGCAGTTCATACGCTTCAAAAGCCCCGGTGGATGCACCGGAGGGAACAGCAGCCCGAGCGACAACACCGTCATCCAACAGCACTTCGACTTCAACGGTGGGGTTTCCCCTGGAGTCAAGAATTTCACGGGCGTTGAGGGCTTCGATGGCGGCCACGTGGGCTCCTTTGTATATTCCGGCAAGAACTCTAATTCTAGTGAAGCCGCAGCGGGGCGATGTCAGCCAAGCTCGCGCCAGATCAAATCTTCCACGCGGCGCACATCACCCGCAGAGCCGTGCACGTCGGCAACCTTCGAAAAGCCATCAGCGACAAGACGGTCATAGACCGCACGCATGTTGCGAGAGCCTGACACCAGGCGCACCGTGTGACCGGAATCAACCAGATGCATTTTCAGCACCATCGCTGCGGCGCCACCCTGGTCCCCCTCCATCACCAACGCCACCCTGTTGGGGTGGATGAGGGGTGCCGAGGGCACAACATCGAGCAGACGTTCAAAACCCAGCGAGAGACCCATGGCGGGAACATTTTTTCCCAAAAACCGACCAATCATGCCGTCGTAGCGCCCGCCGCCACCGAGTGAACCGCCAAGCTCTGGATGAGAGATCTCCACAATGGACGAGGTGTAGTAGCCCATGCCTCGAACCAGCGTCGGATCCCACACCACAGAATCTTCTGGCAGCAAAGCCACCACCTGCGACACCCATGCCACCAGTTCCACAGCAGCATCACGGGCCGCTTGCGTATTTCCCATGAGACCAGCAATCGTGCTGGGCTCGAACCCAGGCGCACCACCACCCAACACCGCTGCCACCAGCTCGGTGGACCACCCCGTGGGCAAACGCTCAGAGAGTTCGGCAAGAACGCCCTCCCCACCAACCTTGTCGAGCTTGTCAAGCGTAATCAAAGCGCTGGGGTGGTCCTCCGGGGCAATGCCGGCTGCAGAGAGCAACTCGGTCAGTAGCCGCCGGTCGTTGACTCGAAAACTCCAGCCCTTGACCCCCAGACGGTTCAGCACATCTGCTGTGGCCACAAGAATTTCCACCTCGGCGAGTGAGCTTTCTTCGCCGAGAATGTCAATATCGCACTGCACAAACTGGCGGTAGCGACCCTTTTGCGGTCGCTCCGCCCGCCACACCGGACCGGTGTGGAACGAGCGAAACACGGAGGGAAGGGACGCGTGGTGGCTGGCATAAAACCTGGCCAGTGGCACCGTCAAGTCAAAACGCAACCCTAAATCAGACAGCTCGTCCACCGAGGTTGCCTGGTGAAGATCTTCAACACTCATACCGCGCTTGAGGACCTGAAAACTCAGTTTTTCGTTATCGCCGCCCAAGCCGGAGTGGAGGCGGTCCCGCTCTTCCATCGCGGGGGTCTCCATCGGTTCAAAACCGTGGCGCAGATAGGTGTCACCGATGGTGGCAAGAAGGCTGTCGCGGTGTTCTTTATCTCGGGGAAGAAAATCTCTCATTCCCCGCGCAGAGGTCACAGCCATGTGTATATTCTGTCACGCTGTGGGGCGTCACTCCGGGAGGTCTGAAGAATCTGTGTTCCCCCTCTGCTCATCACCACCGGCATCACCCCTGTTCTCAACACCGGCCTCACGGTCTCTCGTTGCGCGGCGCAGAGCACGCTCAGCATCGAAGTTTTGTGCGCGAGATTGCGCCACGACACTCAGCAGGAATTCCCCCAGGTGTGCTTCGTCGCGAAAGAGTGGCACGCCGTCCATGCTCGGAGTGGCAAAGTTTTCCGGGGCGCGTGTGAGAACACTGCGGGCTCGAGCAAGTGCGGAAAGCTTCTCGGGGATTCCTTCAAACGGACTCTGGCGGTGCTTTTTTTCTTCGGCTTTAATTTCCTCCCAGCGCTTAGTCACCTCCGCCACGGTGCTCGCATCGCCGCCGGCAAACACATGGGGGTGGCGACTTCGCATCTTGAGATCAACGGCCCGGGCCACATCGTCGATGGTGAAAGGGTCGCGCGGATCTGAGGCTGCGATATCGGCATGGAAAAGAATTTGGTAGAGCACATCACCCAGCTCTTCCAGGACATCCGCCCTGGACCCCGATTCGAGTGCTTCGATCAATTCGAAGACTTCTTCCGCTAAATAGGGAATGAGGCTTTCGTGGGTTTGCTCCCTATCCCACGGACACCCCTCGGGGCGGCGCAACTGGGCCATGGTGGCAATCAGGCGATCAAGTCCGTCGTGTGGGGTCATCGCTTTATTCTGTAGCCCCAACCGCTTCTGGGGCGGGGAAAAGAGAACTCAGTACCCCCTCCACCCAGGTCACCAGTGCGCCATCGGTGTAGTCCTCGGGCAGCGGTATGAGTATCACCCGCGCTGGCGCCATATAGCTGGAGCGCGGATAGAGCCTCGCCATGCGCATCTGCACCGAATCGGGCAGGGGTGGCCCAAGCATGCGCAACTTGTTTCCAATCACCATCACTTCACCGAGCCCCCTGGCCATCGCCATCCGGCGCAGACGCGTGACCGAGACCAATGTCGCCACCGAAGCGGGTGGGTCCCCGTAGCGATCTGTCATTTCTTCGACTAGGTCATCAATCCCGGAATCCGGGTGGCTCGGGGCAACAACCCCGGAAAGTTTTTGATACATTTCCAAGCGCAAACGTTCGCTGTCGATGTACTCCAAAGGAATCCGGGCGTCCACAGGCAATTCGAGGCGCAGTTCTGTTTGGCCAGGTGCGACCTCATCCCGGAAAGTGGCAATGGCTTCACCCACCATACGCAAATACAAGTCAAAGCCGACACCTTGAATGTGTCCTGCCTGCTCCGCACCCAACAGGTTGCCTGCGCCGCGCATTTCTAAGTCTTTGAGGGCAATGCGTGTTCCACCACCCAAATCGGTGGTGGCAGCGAGTGTGGCCAAACGATCGTGAGCCAATTCGCCGACCGGAAGCTCGGGGTCATAGAGCAAATACGCATATCCGCGCTCGCGGCCGCGGCCCACCCGGCCGCGCAGCTGATGCAGCTGGGAAAGCCCGTAACGTTCCGCCCGATCGATAATCAACGTGTTGGCGTTGGTCACATCCAAACCGGTTTCGATAATGGTGGTGGAGACCAACACGTCGAAGCGTCGTTCCCAAAAATCCACCATCACCGCTTCGAGCTGGTTTTCGGGCATCTGGCCGTGGGCGATAGCAACCCGAGCTTCAGGAACCAGTTCTTGAATCGCCGCGGCCGCCCGGTTGATCGAGGACACCCGGTTGTGCACAAAGAAAACTTGACCTTCGCGCAATAGTTCCCGACGAATGGCGGCCACCACTTGGGCATTGTTGTAGGGGCCCACAAAGGTGAGGATGGGGTGCCTAGCCTCAGGCGGTGTGGCAAGGGTCGACATTTCTCGAATACCGGTGACCGCCATCTCCAGGGTTCGAGGAATAGGCGTGGCACTCATCGCCAGCACATCCACATTGGTTTTGAGTGCTTTGAGTAAATCTTTGTGTTCCACACCGAAGCGCTGCTCTTCATCAACGATGATGAGGCCCAAGTCCTTGAAAACCACCTGTTTCCCCAACAGCCGATGCGTGCCAATGACCACATCGACACTGCCATCGGCAAGGCCCTTGATGACCGCTTTGGCTTCCGCGTCGGTTTGAAAACGCGAGAGGGCCCTCATGTTTACCGGAAAAGGTGCGTATCGCTCTTGAAACGTTTCCATATGCTGCTTCACAAGGAGCGTGGTGGGTGCCACAACAGCCACCTGCTTGCCATCCTGCACCGCTTTGAAGGCAGCCCGCACAGCAATCTCGGTTTTCCCAAACCCCACATCCCCGGCAATCAGACGATCCATCGGAATGGGTCGCTCCATATCGGCTTTGACCTCATCGATGGTGGTCAACTGGTCAGGCGTTTCCACAAAAGGAAACGCCTCTTCCAGCTCCCGCTGCCACGGTGTGTCGGGAGAGAATGCATACCCGGTGGCCGACATGCGGGCCGAATACAGTTTCACCAGATCAATGGCCAACTCACGAACAGCTTTGCGCGCTTTACCTTTGGTCGCAGCCCAATCCGAGCCGCCCATTTTGCTCAGGCTTGGCTGATCACTGCCCGCATAGTGGCTCAGTTGATCCAGTTGGTCGGTGGGAACATACAGCCGATCCGGTGGTCCACCCCGTTTGGAGGGGGAATATTCCAACACCACAAATTCGCGCTCGCTGGTGATGGCGTTGCGACCACCCGTCGAAATTTCGCGGGAAACCACAGCGACAAAGCGCCCCACACCGTGGGTGTCGTGGACGACATAGTCCCCCGACTCCAGCTGCAGAGGATCCACCACCCGGGTTCGCTTTCTGGCAAGTGTTCGTTGCGCACGCGGTGATGCCGAGACAGCTTTGCCATACAGCTCTTTTTCACTGAGCACCAGGCGGCCTGAAGCCCCGAGCCGAAACCCTTCAGCAAGCACACCCTGCACCACACTGACTACCCCTCGTGTGGGCGGGAACAGGGGGCTGGAGGATTCACCATCGCCTTCGAGTCGAGCAGCAATTCCATGCTCGGCCAAGACTTGACCGGTTCGCTCCACCAAGCCCTGCCCTCCCGCAACACACACCACCTGGTCGCCCGCCTCAACATGGGTGGCAATGAACTCCCACACTTCATCAAGACCGCCCATGCCCACAGGCACGGAGGTAATGTCGGGTCGAAGCGTTCCGGCATCCCCGGTGTCCAGAGCGTCCACACTGATCCAAGGCCTGGGCGCAACACCGGAAATGACGTCCTCGCGGGAAAGAAAATCTCCCGATTCAAGATCAATCGGTGCACGCCCATCGCTCATTGCTGCCGCCTCCCACGCGGCGTGAAGAAATTCGCGGTTGGTATGGCGGAGGGATTCGGCGCGGGCGGCCACTTTTTGACTCGACACCTCCACAATCACCGTGTTGTCAGGGAACAGGGTGGTGGGTGCAACCAGGTTTCCCACCAGCAGCGGCTGCATCGATTCCATGCCCTCTGTGGGAATGCCCTCCGAGATTTTGGTCAACATTCCTTCAAGCCCCGGGTATTCACTGGCAAGTTCGGCCGCTTTGCCGCGCACTTCCGCATCCAACAGCATCTCGCGCACAGGTTCCAGGGCGACCTCACCGGGTTCCTCGGGCAGAGAGCGCTGGTCGGCTACCGAAAAGTACGCGAGGGACTCGATTTCTGACCCAAAGAAATCGAGTCGAATGGGGTGCTCGGCAAGCGGGGGAAACACATCCAAGATGCCACCGCGCAGGGCAAACTCACCGCGCCTGGTGACCAAATCGACTCTCGAGTACGCAGTATGAACGAGATACTCGACCCACTCATCCAGGGTGTGTGAGCTATCACCGCTTCGGGCCACCCAGGATTCAAACGCGGCAATGGCGGGATTCACCGGTTGCACCAGTGCCCGAATGGACGCCACCACAATGAGCGAACCCGATCTCTGAGAGGTTCCCGCCAGGTGAAGCTCGCGCAGGGCACTTCGCCTCCTGGCGACCGTCTCTGCGTGAGGGCTCAGGCGCTCGTGGGGAAGGGTTTCCCACGCCGGAAAATCCCACACTGTTGTGTCCACACCCACGATGGTGCGCAACTGGTCGCGAAGCTGATCCGATTCCCGCCCCGTAGGACACACCACCACGGTAACCGAAGGGGAAGGAGACGCCTGCGATACCGCGGCAATATACGAACTCCACATTCCGGGAGGCAAAACGACAGAACCGCCCTCGATGCGAAGGTCCAGCGCTGCGGAAAAATCTTGGTCATCGCCTAACCAGGCGGGAAGGGGCTGCAAACTCACTTAAGGCAGTCTAAGCGTCTGTGCCTGGAGATGTGGCCGGCGGTGTCGGTGGCGGTGTCGGTGGCGGTGTCGGTGGCGGTGTGGCTTGATGAATGCGCCCTTGAGCCGCAAGGAGACCCTCGGTTGCAAGGATCTCTATAGCCTCACACGCACGCGACAGGGTCGCCGACAGAACAC
>Ga0307982_1000116_pt1 | contig 58383 bp, 37 predicted proteins | sample OrgLakmetagen989_FD_201847 | JGI IMG/M metagenome (GOLD analysis project Ga0307982, IMG submission 201847) | Saline water microbial communities from Organic Lake, Antarctica - #989 | ecosystem: Environmental > Aquatic > Non-marine Saline and Alkaline > Saline | place: Antarctica: Organic Lake... | reverse complement strand
TCATATGTGTGATGGTCAGTACCGCAGCAGACCCCCCCCCCCGACTATTGTAGATGAGGCCCCTGGCTCCGAGAATGAGGGATACAGGGAGAGGGGGGGGGCCAGCAGGGGGCCTAGCTGGCTACGCTGTGCGTGACAAGACAGCAAGCCATGCTATGATGACCAGCATCAGATGTATTTGTATTGCGGTAAGCTCAGTTGGTCTTTTTTGTGCATGGGAAGTAAAAAATAAAAAGAGTGCGGTCGCCCAGAATCGAACTGGGATTTCTTCGGCCACAACGAAGTATACTAACCATTATATTACGACCGCCAAATGAGTGTAGATATTTTGCATATATATAACTATTGTTAAAATACAATTTCAAACCAGGCAGGGGGGATACTATAATACCCAACAAAATGCAGAGCCAGAGGCATCCATCAAACGAACAACGTCCGTTTGTGACTCACATAGTCTCCTCATCATTGAATAGCTTGGTCAATGCGTATAGCAGTATCATTGACGAGAGAGCCCGGGGGTCACACTGACGGCCTGATTTGCTTTGTGCCACCCTTGGGTCTGACCCAACAATGGACACGAAAAGCTTCTTCGCGTCTTTCCTTGCGCCACGAGAAGATGAGGCTTCTACACCATTGTTTCATTTCAAAGCTGCATGTGCGTTGCTTGCTGGCGTTGTGGATGCGGTATTTGGACGAGATTTGCTTCCGTTGCGCAGGGCAGAACTTTCAGGAGAACTTGAGCCATCAGCAGATGACAGACGTGGACACTGGTGCAAGCATTTTTCACGATGGTGCATATGACCGTGAGAATCCCATTCGTCGTTGTTTGGATGATATGCTGCACAGCTGTGAGCAGGAGGAGCAAGCTGCCATGCAGAAAGGGTTCGCAGACAGGCCACTGTCTGACGACGACAGCCCGCTGGCAGATTTTGGGCCGATCATGCTGTATGTACTAGAGCATCATATTCTGGAGCAGGTGTGCACTGCGGGAAAATCGGACCTTCCACTCGGCATGAAAGCGCTTGCCTTGCGCGCATTGAGCCGGGCTGCTACGCATACACGACACCCACTGCTGCTGCATCCCACAACTCGAAACAGTATTGCAGAGCTGGTGGCACTTTCTTCGCCAGCTTTGCCCCCCGTATTTTACAGCACAAGCCCAACAAATGTCATCGCGTCCATGGGTGCATCGCCAACTGCGGCCAGCTGCACGCCCACAAGCACCGCTGCTTCCAGCGGCAGCGGGCCAAGTGCTGCCCCCCAACAAACCAGCAGCACTGTAGAAGTGTCATCGCCACCTGCTCGGGTGGCTCGTCGGGTGCGGCTGGCGCTGGCTGTGCAGGAGCACTTGCTGAGTCTGCTGTCGGCCATTTGGGGGCATGCCACTGCAGAGCCTGCCTTGGTGGCATCTCTTGAGCATGCAGCCTCGGGCCTGGCCCAGTACCGCACCCCAGAGTCCACATCTACCATCAAAATCGCTGTGGCAAGTGCACCCATCTCCCTGTGGCTCCGTGGTGTGCTGGGGCTGCTGGCCAGCCCCCAAGCGGATGTAGCTCAAGCGGCAGCCGATGTCTTGCTCACCGTGCTCATGGTGCGAGATGCGAGTGTGGTGAATTGGTTGAAAGCTGCACAGCACGTCATTGCTGCCTGCATTGCCGGGGCGGTGGCTGAGGCGTGGGACGCTGTGGTAGCCCCCCCCCTGCCCCTGGCCACACTGCCAGGCACAGAGTGGGGAAGCCTGGCACGCAGGCCAGACGTGCAAAGATTGCTTTCAGCCTTGCGCTGCGCCACTGTCTTCGTCGACTTGTGCAGTGGGCGGCACCCGCGCCTGGCTGCTTGCGTCGGCAGCGTGCTGGACGAGCACGTGCTGCAACAGCGCATGATCGCGGCCATTTCGGCCCCAGCTACCCAGGAGCACCGTGCCAGTCAGTGTGTGTTGCTTCAGCTTACAGCTGGCCAGCTGGCGGCCTCCTCCGGAGCTGCGCCTCTTCGACTGGCGCCTGGCGACACAGCGACGGCACCGGCTGCAGCTGCGCTAGCCAGCTTGCTGAGGGGACTCCTGGTGGGCCAACCGCTGATGAATGTGGTAGAGGCTGTACGACGAGGTCCTGCATATTTGACAACAGCTGCCAGCTTTCTGCTAGCTGACGTGTGTGTGCTGTCTCAGGAGGTGTGTCCTGAAACAGTGCTCGCCGACGAGACCTGCCTACCCAAGGAGTTTGAGCAGCACCCCTTGACAGACATCGCAGAGCTGCTGAATGACACCCTGACTGGGGCCCAGACACGGCTGTGGGAACTCACCCGACAGAGCAGCGGTACCAGCGGCAGCAGTGTTTCATCCAACCAGCCCCAGCCTGGGGACATCCAGGCTGCCATTGACTTCCTGCTGTCCGCAGACAGCAATGAAAGCAGTGCAGCAGCATCCCAGTTGGTCCTCTCGCCAGGTCGTGCTGGCTCAGACAAGGCTACCCACGTGGCTGCACCCAGCACTCCACAGCCAGCAGCAGCAGTATCCGACGCCACCCCAGCCGTTCAGGGCTTCCTGCCTTCTCGCTCAGTTGTCGTTGCAGCATTTAAGATGCACGTTGTCATTTTAAGTGCCCTCGCCAGGTGGTTTGACCCTGAGCGCAGTGTGGACGCAAACATTGCGCTGTCCGGGCTGCTGACAGCTGCCCTGCATTGGCACCCAACTCGCATTCTGCTGTTGGGATCCAAAAAACGCCCGGCTGCTGATGTAGATGGTGCCGTAGAGGACCACACTGCGGCTGCACCTCCTGTGTCTTGTTCGGTAGTGACGGCCCTGCGGGTGGCATGGAGCAAAGCCTTGAGCACCGCAACCGAGCAGACTCGAAGCATGGGGCGCACACCATTTCAAGCGGCACTGTTGTCCCGCAAACTGCGCATGGGGCTGCCTGGGGCAACATGTGACGATGGTGACAGCAGCGAAGTGGCTGTCTTGGCCAGGAGTGCTGTGGCTGGAACTGCCGACGCCGCCGTGCAATCTGTGCTGAGCTCGGCGGCCGAACAGCTGGACAAGCTTATCATCCTGGATGAAGTGAGCAATGAGTGCCGCACAACTGTGCAAAACCTGATGGCTGAGTCATCTCTGTGATTTCGGGCCCCAGTATCCAGCTTTGAGGGGGTTTGGCGAAGGCCCCCTCAAAAAGCATCTGGCCTGCCCTCGTTGCATCTTTGCACAGAAAAAGGAGAGCAGATTTGAATTCATGTAACTGTTGTCTGCTGTCTTTCTGTCGCTTGCAGCAGTGCTTGTGAGCCCCAATCTGGCGATACACCAAACAGTACTGCGTGGCGCAATTTCCGCGATGCTTCGTGCAGCTAGGAGCAGCTCAGAAATCTTGTTGCAGCGGCCTCGGCAAAGCAACTACAGTAGTAAATGTTCATGGCTTGCTGCTGCGGAGCCTATGTGCCTGCATAGGTTTACATTGGCCCCAAGCTGCTGCTCTGCCAGAGCATTTTCGCAAGCTGCACAACCTTCCAAGTCCGCTGCCGAGCTATATGCTGATCAGAATAACACCTGGGTTGACAGACTGGTGCCTGCCTCCGTCGCTCCATATCTAAAACTAGCGCGTGTGGACCGCCCCATTGGAACATCACTGCTTCTGTGGCCTGGGCTGTGGAGCATTGCGCTGGCTGCTCCGTCGGGTTGCCCGCCAGACCTGGCCCTCATGGGTCTCTTCGGGGTCGGAGCATTTGTCATGCGCGGGGCAGGCTGCACCATCAACGACATGTGGGACCGCGACATTGACTCACAGGTGGCCCGCACCGCCCAGCGCCCCCTGGCGTCCGGCGCCGTCTCCATGCCCCAGGCTGTGGCCTTTCTGGGGGGGCAGCTATCCCTTGGCCTCGCCGTGCTTACACAGCTGAACACGTACTCCATAGCCCTGGGGGCAGCGTCACTGCTGCCCGTGGCACTGTATCCAGCTGCCAAGCGTGTCATAGGCTGGCCCCAGGCAGTGCTCGGGCTCACATTCAACTGGGGGGCCCTGCTTGGGTGGGCAGCTGTGCACGGGGACCTGCTGCTGCCAGCGGTGCTGCCGCTGTACGCTGGCTGCTTCGCATGGACGCTTGTGTATGACACAATTTACGCCCACCAAGACAAGGAGGACGACGCTAAGCTGGGCTTGAAGTCCTCTGCCCTTACCCTTGGCGATGACGCTAGTAGACCAGTGCTGACGGGGCTGGCTGTGGCAGCTGCCACAGGCTGGGCATTGTCAGGTGTGGCACTGATGGATACGCCTTACGCTATGGAAGGGGTGTTCTATGGTGGTGTAGCTGCCACTTCTGCGCATGTGCTGTGGCAAGTGCGCACAGCTGACTGGAGTAATCGGCAGAACTTGAATGACCGCTTTGTGTCAAACCAGTACGCAGGCGCTCTCATGCTGCTGGGCATAGTGCTGGGCAAACTGGCCATGGAAAAGAAGGAGGTGCCCCAGGAGGGTGCAAGCAGTGGCGTTGACGATGCACTTGCACCCGTGGCGACGGAGTGACGGGAGCCATCTCAGGGGGGGTGACGGGAGGTGCACCGTGGGCCTGATGTGACTGTGCCAAAGTGAACATATCTCTGCACCTGCTGATGTGTTGTTTGAATGGTTCTCGTCGGGTGCTTTGTGCTTGTGTGAAGCTCGCTGCCATGGCTGCAGCAGTGCCGTCTGTGTCACTGGGAGGCAAGGCACTGCATGTTGGGGAAGTTGGCAGCCTCCCTGGTCAAAGGCCCGAATCAGCGGCGGCCTTTGTTGCGAGGATAACAGCTAATTCAGTACAGAAAGAAGTCACATCCGCCGCCAACACGCTGCGACTCCGCTTGGTTAGATCGTTGGAGCTGCTGCAGAGCACAACTTTGCTGTTGGATGGAGCCTCAGTTGCTGCAATTGCTCGTTCGAAAGAGACGCAAGCCGTTCGAGACGAAATGGAGTCGTTGAAACTTTCGCATAAAGAGGCTTTGAAAAAGGCGCATAGTGACCGCAGCACCGCTGTGGAGCTTGAGAAGCATGCTGCCCAGGTTCGTGCACTTGCACGGTTTCTACGCGGCTGGCTTCCACCAGCCCAATCGGAGCCATCGTTGTACTGCATTTGAGTATGCAGTATTCGCAACAAATTTCTGTACTTGAAACCCGCCTCGCTGAGAAGGATGTGCAGCTGTCGCAGCAGGTGAGACTAACGCGGCCGCAGTCGCAGCGCGACGAGCATTAGACATTTCTCCGTGCAGCATTCTGAGAGCAGCGCTTTCCACAGCAGTGTTGCCATGCTTGAGTCGGAACTCACCTCAATTCGACAAAAGTGGGAAAAAGAAACCATTCGCAGTAAAGCTCGCCATAATGAGCTGCTGCTTCAGGCCCAGGCAGCCGAGGATGAGCTTGCTGCTGCCAAGAGTGCTGCCGAGGAAGCAACGCAATCGCTCAGTATCCGCGCAGAGGAGCTGAAAGCATCAGAGGAAAGAGCTTCCAAGCTGCGCAACAAGCTTTCTACGTTGAAGCAAGAACAGCACAGCGCTGCAACGAGTGGCGCCGACTTGGAGCGAATACGCGCAGACCTCGAGGGCACCATCACAAGCCTCCGCATGGAAAATGATCAACTGCAAGAGCAAGTGGTAGATCTCCAGCACCAAGTTGACGAGCTGACTGGTCGCCTTGGCTCCGCTCTGGCGGCGCAAGGCAAATCTGCCTCCCGATTCGCCGAGTACGTGAAAGTCAAGCGTGAGAACGAGCAGTTACAGAACCAGCTGTCAAAAGCATCCAGAGCGACGCTGGCTGCCCAAAAGCGCAACTTTGGTGGTACGGGGGGTGCAGCTGCAGTGTATGCCATGAGTCAAAGCCTACAGTCCCCTCCTGGCGGGGGCGGCTTCTCCCAGCGAGCCACAGCAGCAGCCGGCCCCACACTGTCGGCATCCCTGGACATTGCCACGGCCCAAGCGTATGCAGCGCAGTCCCCAATGTCTTGCAAAGGCGGCTTGCTGCCCACGGTTGCTCACCAGGGGACACCCCAGGGAGCTACACAGCACAGCCAGGGACAGCTGGCGGCGGCTGTCGCTCATCAAGCCCGCAGTGCCCTTGCGCCCCGGACGTAACCATGAGGGCATGATGGCAGCAAGAGTGTGCTGCCACCACTTCTACAGAAAGCCATGCTTCTGGAATTGGCAAGGGCGGTGCCCAAGCGATGGTATGAAGGAATCAATCTGCTGCAGCACTTTGAAGCGGGGCCAGCCGGGTGAATGGGCACGAAAAGCATGTGCTGAGCGGATGCTTACGCGTTTCTCTCGGCCACCAGGGCAGCTGCAAAGCTGGTGTACTACCAATGCAGATATTGAGACGGTAGGGCGACTTCTGCTGCAGCAAGTACAAATAGGCTTTGGAGGTGCCCGTACAAGTATGGGTTTCGGTTGGGCACCTGCAGGTTGCCCTGGTGCCAAGGTGCCGGAACCGACGGGCAGGTAAGCACAAATGTTTCCGCATTTGCGCAGCCGCATCCCGACACATCTTTCATATGAAATTACGCACTGCTTGAGAAGCTGTGGTGCAGTTAACATTCTTGTGGCTGTCCAAGCCGCGTGTATGTCATCCATGGTTGCCGGCTGTGTTTCAAGTTCAACCGCCCGCGGGGGCCCGGCGTTGATGAAAATGCCATAATGATTGAAGCAAATCAAATGCCTGCCCACACAAATCGCCATGAACAGCACAAGCCAGATTTATTGGGAATGTGGTGCAAGTCTGTTCACCACAAACAATGCGCAACGCACATCGTAGCATTTGCACTGTAAAACATTGGAATACCGCAAGAATAGATTTTAGCATTGGGCACTTGCCCAGGTGTCTGCATGGGCTTGTGCGCATGTTACTGGATAATTGCAATGGGCAACATGGCTCACACGACAAAGACAGCTATCTCATGTACAGCATCTACCATTCTTTGCAGCCCGGTGAAGTAGGTGTTTGAAGCTGTCCATATGATATCATGTCAAGTACGCATGCTGCCCACCTGGGCAGGGGGCCTGCGCGGGCGTTAGGTTTCATGCCCCCCCCTCTCATGTGTGCAGACTGCCCACAGGTGTAGCGGTGGATTAAGTGTGAATTTGAGCACCCAAGAAGCAAGCAGAGTTGTTTTCGGGCTTGCAGGCAGTAAAAGCTTGGGAGGAGCAAGCGAGCCTCGTTCACGGGCACGCTACCCCCTCTCACAAGCTGTGTAGGCAAGCAAATCGCAAGTGCTGGACTGCTAGCTCTGCAATGCGCAGCACCCACCTCCTCAACACCGACTGCTAAAGTATGAGCGCACAGATCACTGCGAGTCTGTTTCAGTCTTCTCAGCTTCCAGCTGGAGAGTGTTTGCCACAAATGGCAGCGCACGCTGTGCAGGTCCTTGCGGCACAATTTCAGGCAATACCTCACGAAGTGCAGCCTGTGAGAGCACCGTAGACGAACGTTTTCGGTACAAGAGCACGTACGCCATGGATGAAACAATGTGGTTCTCCAGAGGGACGGGCGCTTGCCCGACACGCGCCCCAACTTTCGACACGTGGTGATCATTGAAGTCGTACCAATCGCTGCTCAGGGGGTTCTTTGCCAAGGCCGTATAGTGACCACCAGCCAGCGAACCAACGTGATTGCACACAGCAAGTAAGTCGTATAGGGCCGGTGCAGCGGTGTCGTCCTGGGGAGGAGCATCCAGGTGGCTGCTCAGGTCCAGGCCCTCGAGTGGAAAGTCCACCAAGGAGTCGATCTTGGTGGCATTCCCGTAGTCATCATACCTGAAGCGCTTCAGCAGGATAACCAGCACATCTGGTACCCGCCACAGCCGCAAGCCCTTCCAGGCTCGCGTCTTCTCCGAGCACGAAGGGCACTCCCAAGCGGAGCCAGCTCCCAGTCGCTCTGGGGCACTGAAGCGTGCCAAGCAATCGTCCAGGGTGACATGCCCGTCGTGCTGCGGTGCGCTGTCTGCTGAAATCAACTTCCAGCCGGCATGGTCGGCTGCTGCCTCCATAGCAGCTCGTCCAGTGGGTGCATCATCCTGGCTGTCTACGTCTGCACGAATCTCAGAGTCTTCAAGCAAAGCAATGTGCCCATTGCGAGCACCCACGTCCAGCGCACGCACACGGCCAGTGAAGCCGTCTAACGGGGGCACCGTGTACACATCCACAAGTGCCTCGTGGGCTTCCTTGTGCGCTTGAATTAGGTGTTGGCAAGCCTGCACGCCAGCCTGCGCGGCTTCTGTGGGGCTGACTTTGGTGCTCAGGCGCTGAGACACCACCCTGCGGATGTCCCCAGGTGTGCTGGCTGCTGCACTTGCAGCCGTGACAGCCTCCTCCACAGCCCTGTCGCGCATGGCGCTAAGCAGCCCATCGTCGCTTCTGCCGTGCCACCAGTCCACACAGACGCCTGGGTAGAACAGCACAGGGTGCCCAGCTGAGCTGGTCCCAGTGCAGGCTAGTCTCGAGTGTGACGGCTGCAGGAATTCACCCTCTTTGTGTCCGAATGCATCCGTGCCGGACAATTCAGGCGTGAGCCCCCCCCAAGCCTGCGGTGCCTGCAAGGGGCCGGTGCTTCCTTCCTGGTGCAGTGCACTGTGGCCCCAGTCGCCGTGGGACCAGCACACACGCGCCCATTGCAAGGCGGTGGCAGCTACATCCTTGGAGGTGGTGTGTGGAAAGACTCGCATCACGTACGGCATGCCAATGGTTTCCAGCAGTCCGCTGTGGGGCACATGCCCCTGCAGCACGGGAACTGTGGGAAGGGGGGGCACTTTGGCCCCAGCAGCACCAGACTGCTCTGCCCAATCTTCAAGTTTCTGAGCGTACAGTTGCAGAGCAGCTTCAATGTCGTGCACAGAGCTGTTCCGCTTGTGCAGTCGGCGAACACGGTGAATGAGCGGCAAGTACTGAAACTTGACGCTTCCTTGGGCTTCCAGAGGCAGCTGGCGTGGGTGTGCAATGGAGCCGCTGCCGTGCAATGCCAATGAGTCATGCTGCGGGTGCACGAATGAATACACTTGCAGTAGCAGCTCAGAGTACCGCGAGACGCCGTTGCTGCCTCGAAGGCAGGCCACAGGTGCACCGTCGCGAACAGCAAACAGCTCAACACGAGAATCGTCCTGTAGAGCAAGTGCCTGGCTTGCCACGCGAACCACCTCTCGGGCGTTGGTGTAGGGGGGCACATGCAGCACCAACTGCACCGCCCAGTTGTCGGACGGTACAATGTCAACGTCGAACAGTGCTCCGCTGTGTGCTGCTGCATATGCTGCTGAGGACTTCGGCGTTGCTTGTGCACGCAGTTTAGTGGCAATGGCTTGCTCCAGCTGGCCGCAGCGGAGCGCAGTCGCCTCGTGCTTTGCTGCATCGAAAGCGGCTGTGGCACGTGCGCGTGCTGCCTTGTGCACTTCCACGTCCTGTCGCGCCTGGTCCAGACTTGCCCTGAGCTCGGTGGACGAGCTGGAGCTGTTGCCACTGGAAGAAGCAGCTGTGTGCGCTGCTGCTGCTGCGGCGGCGGCGGCGGCGCCGGCGCCGGCGCTGTCGTCTGCTGCCTCACCCCCGGCGCCATGTTGCCGGCCACTGCTGGGGCCCCTGCTGCCCTGGCGCTGCCCCTTGGAGCGGGCATGCTCTGCCTTGAGGCGCTTGCCCAGGTCTGTGGCGCGTGTCAGGGCGCCTCGCAGGCCCTCCTCTGCTTCGTGCAGCTCCAGCTGGGCCAAGGCTAGGGGCAGGGACAGCTCCCACACCACCTGCAGGGTGATCCTGTGCTTCACGTGGGGAATGCTCAAGTTCAGCACCTGGAAAGAATCGAATGACGAACTGGTGTGCTTGCATGCCGTGCACTGTGTGGTGCCGCGCATCTGCCCGGCAAACTTGTCCACCACTACACTTCGGTTACGAGCGACGAAGGAGGACCATGCCTCGGCAGCTTGCGATGAAAGCTCGCTGTGGGCCGAAGTAGTGCTGTGTGCAGTGCTAGTCGCTAAATATGTGCTTCCTGAAGTGCGCCGTCTGCGCGATTTGACCGTTGCTGCGGGCGTGTCGCCTGCCCCAGCAGGCAACAGCTCCCCCTCGCTCGGCTCAGCTTCTGCTGACAATGCATACAATTGCCCTGAGTCCGAGCGATGCAAGGACGAGCCCTGGTTCAGATCTTCGTGAAGTTTATCAAGCAGTGCGTTCAAGAACTCTTCGGCATCATGCTGCATACTTCCAGAGAACTGTGGTGCGAGATTTGTGAAGGTTCCCCGAAACGTTGATGTATCAACCCAGCGGCGCTGGCCATTCCACAGCTGTTTCAACAGCTGGCTGTATGCCTCTGTAGCTTGGCCTCCAGTGCCTAGTTTGTTGGAAGTGTTCACATATTTTGTCCAAGCTCCAGACAGAAAAAATGCGCTCAAGTCAGGCACATGAGACATACACTGCAGCATGGAATTCGCATAGCAAGTATTCCCGAGATTAGTGAGGCCCACAGCGCCTACAATGGCGGGTGTGCCTGCACCATATGACGCTGAGTTCCACCTGCGCAAACATGACATTGCACGGTGAGCCAACTTGAGGAGTTTTGCCAGGTGTAGTGGCAAGCAAAGTCTGCAGCGCTCTCACCCAGACCCAACACCCGAAAAAGGCGACGTCCACGGTGACTCATTGCTACTACCAGTTGAGCAGTACAGGAAGAATATCAGACAGGCAGCAAAGACGAACAACCACAGAGTTGTGGTGACTGTGCCTTGCGCAATCGAGGACAGCATGGAGTGCAGGAAGATGACACCCACGTAGGCTGCGAAACCACCGACCAGCAATGTTCCCAGCAGCCAGTAGCGAGCTTCCCAAATGGTTATCCAGTTACTTCCGCCCTCATATGTCCATGCATACCAAGCACGTGTTTCCTCTTCGTCATTTTTTGGCCGGGAAATGTCAGCGACGTCGGACTCGTCGCCCATGTCAGGCTCAGCAATTGAGCCAATGCCGAACATCTGTGACTATTAGGAGTGAGGGCAAGTGAATATCCAAGAGGTAGAATCACTTTTGCGTTTGAACCCTCCAATGTTCATTGAGGTGCAGGTTTACTGACTTCGAGCAGTGTGCACGGGGGGGCAAATTTCCAGGGTCTGCAGGATGCTTGACTTTGCGACACCTTTTGTATGTGAAGCAGATTCCGAATTCGCATGCCAGCCACTGCTTTTTAAGATTCCCATTTAATGCTGGCCATTTGCTAGAACGTCAGCTGAGGACTTCCGCGGCAGTGCCGGCCGTTGCGCAGGCAGCCAGCAAACCTCACCTCACTGCTCACCATGCGTGTGATTGTGAAGGGTGGTGTGTGGAAGAATACCGAGGATGAGGTCCTCAAGTCCGCCATTATGAAGTACGGCAAGAATAATTGGGCTCGTGTGGCATCCTTGCTGCCACGCAAAACTGCCAAGCAGGTATGATTTGCGGGATTTGGAAAAGTCTGCATGCTCATTGAGGCAATTATGCAGTGTAAAGCCCGGTGGTACGAGTGGCTGGACCCCCGAATCAAGAAAACAGAATGGAACAGGGAAGAAGACGAAAAGCTGCTGCATTTGGCCAAACTCATGCCGAGCCAGTGGCGCACGATCGGTATGTCTACTGAAATGCCGCCTGCTTCGGCATATGCTTCACAGCTGTGTCCACTGATTTGCAGCACCGCTAGTTGGACGCACAGCACCTCAGTGTCTGGACAGGTATGAAAAATTGCTGGATGAGGCTCAGGGCAAAGATCTGATGGATGCTGCCGATGACCCGCGGCGTCTGCGGCCGGGCGAAGTTGACCCACAGCCTGAAATCAAGCCTGCACGCCCCGACCCGATTGACATGGATGAGGACGAGATGGACATGCTGAATGAGGCTCGAGCCCGCTTGGCCAACACCCGTGGCAAGAAGGCCAAGCGCAAGGCCCGGGAGCATCAGCTGGAGGAGGCGCGGCGCATGGCTGCGCTGCAGAAGCACAGGGAACTGCGGGCAGCGGGGCTGGCCGGCACACGGCAACGCCGGCGGCGTCAAAAAGACGGCTTTGACTATGCAGTGGACATCCCCTTTGAGAAGGAGACGCCAGCTGGCTTCTTTGATACAGCTGAGGAAGACGCCCTGTACGAGAAGCAGAAGCTGCAGCGGGACTTCAATGCAGTGGCCATGCAGCGCCTGGAGCAAGCCAACAAAGCAAAGGAGGCTGCAGCAATCAAGGCCCGTGATGGGCGGCGCGCCGCACAGCTGGAGGCCACCAACCTCCCCAGGGCAGTGGCTGAGGCGGCAGCTCGAGCGGACACATCAGCGTCAGCCACCCGCAAGCGGCCGTCACTGGTCCTGCCGGCGCCCACCGTCACTGACTCTGAGCTTCGTGACATTGTGGACGCTGGGAAGCTCACAGCCAAGGCTGCGGCCGCTGCTTCCTCTGGTCTGGGCGCTGGGCACGGGGCCACGGCAGGCTTGGTGTCAGACCTTGGAGCCAGCACAGGAGGGATGACCCCGGCGATGCTGCAGGCTATGGCCTCCAGCTCATCCAGAACACCTGCACAGAACAATGCCGTGATGGAGTCTGCCAGGCAGCTGGCACAGCTGACTGCCACCCAGACTCCACTGCTGGCTGGCGACGCCGCTGCCGCTGGGGAGCATGACGGTGGGGAGGCAGACGACGGCATCGACGACAGTGCCTCCCAGGCGGGCCATGACGAAGACGGGGATTCGGTCATCCCAGGAGGCAGGGGCACAGGCTTCGCTGGCGCCAAGCCAGACATCCAGCGATTGAGCACGCCAAACCCCCTGGCACTGGCGGCGGCTGCTGCTCGCAGTACGCTTGGGCGACGTGGGGGTGCCTCATCAAGTGCATCTGTGGTGGGCAGCAGTGCTGCATCGGCCATTGCGGCAGGCACGCCACTAAGCGCCATGCTGCCCCCCCCTCGTGAGCGAGGGGGGCTAGGGGGGCTCTCCATGTCCCTGCCCCCCCCTCGCTCCGTTTCAGCATCTGCAAGCTACATAGGAGATGACGCTGCGTCAGTGGCGTCTGGGGTCACTGGTGTCACCACCAGCACCATGGGTGGCGACCCTGCCAAGCGCGCCCTCGACCTCCGGGCAGCCCTTGCAGGCCTTCCCGCCCCACAGAACGACGTGGATGTGCTGCTGCCTGACGCTGACGAGCTGGAGGCAGCGCGGCGGAAGCGTGCACAAGCTGCCAACGTCGGCACCTCCTCCCAGGTTGAGGACGCCGAGATGGCTGATGCAAGGGCAGCCGCTGTGGCTGCAGTTAAGGCGGCCGAGGATGCTCTCCTGCGCAGCTCTGCACTGCAATGGACGCCTCCCCTGCCCAGGCCGTGGGTGGTGGATGAAGGGGCTATTGCGCCCCCGCTCGGCGCCTCCCCGTCCGCTGAGCAGTTGGCAGCTGGCTTGATCATGGATGATGTGGCCACTCGCATGCTGGCGGACGCAGTGGATGAACCCCCCGCTGCCCCCCGTGGTTTCAAAGTGCGGGTGCCGCGCTCCAAGCCTGCGGAGCTTGTGTTCACTGGCGAGGAGCTCATGGCGGCGAAGCGGCTGATCCAGGTGGAGGCTGGGGACCCCCCCGCAGGGCACGCAGAGGGAGCCTGGCCAGATGCAAGCGAGTACGTGTACTTGCCAAGCCCGCGTGTGTTCAAGTTGCGTGTACAGTGCAGCGAGCACGAGCTGTGTGAAGCAGCCCAGTACGAGGTGGACTGTCTACAGCGCCTGTCTGCTGCAGAAGGCAAGCGGCTAAGCAAGCTGAGCAACAAGCTGGGGGTGCTGCTGGGGGGTTACCAGCGCCGCAGCACAGAAGCATACACTACACAGAGCAGTGCCGCCTCTGCACTGGCGGAGACTGCGCACAAGCTGCGCAGCTACATGCACCTGGCGTCCACTGAGGGCGCAGCAGCGCAGGCACGCTTGGCGGTCAGCGCTGCTGAAGCCCGCGAGGCCAAGGAGGCAGAAGCTGTGTTGCAGGCGCAATATGCAAGGCTGCAGCGTGAATCTGAGACCTTGGAGAGGGCACTGGCCAGCACACTTTGATGCCTTGCAGCAGCCTGATTTTGCTGCGGAGTTGGGGGTACGGCTGGCTATGAGGAAGAGGTGTGGCGTTGAGGTTGAAATTTATTTCTTCGTTGTTTCTTTATTCCGGGCCCTGCGTGGAGCATCTTGAATCGACTGTGCGGTTATGAGCGGCCGGCCACTGTCCAGCATGCCCAAGCATGCCCCCCCCAAAGATGTGCCCAGGGGCTGGAAAAGCCCATGGCAGCTGGGCGGTCGGCATGGCATTATTCATTATTGATTTTTTTCTCTCGTGCTTGGGTGCTGCAGCCCACGGCCGGATCAGGTCTGAAGCAAGCTCACCGACCAAGCCAAGCACAGGTCACGAAGTCGCCTTTGCGATACCTGGGGCGGAATCAAGGCAGTGAAAGTAAAATTAGCCACCACAGCCCACAAGCAAGCCCAGTGCAGAAAGATTTGTACACCTCGAGTAGAATGGCTGAGCAAGGTGAGTGTGCAGGCTTTGCGAGACCAGTAGCTCTGTGCACGTGTGACAGTGTGTGCCGCAGTGCATTCACGCCACTTTGAGGGCGAGCACGTTCAGGTCAGCGTTGGCAACAGCGTGTATGCGGGTACAATTTGTGCTTTATCCTCGGGTGGGCAACGTCCACAGTGCAAAATTAGGTGGCAATGGTCGGGATTCAAGCCATCATGGGTTGAAAGCAGCGACATTGTCGATCCGCACAGCATGGGAACTGATCAGCGAGGTCGGCGCACATCAAAAAGAGACCGCAGTATCACTCCACTTCCAGCATATGAACGCACAGTAGCTGCGGAGCAGCAGCGCCGGCTTGAGCAGGCAACTGCTTCCGTTCGCAGCGAAATCTCTTCACACACGCTACGGCATGGTGGCAACAAGTTTGACTGCAGTTCCAGAAAGAGTAAAAGTGTGAGTTCGGGAGTACCATCGGTGCCGCTTTGGGTGGAAGAGCGGCAATTGATGTATCGGGAAGATTTTGATGTGCTATTGCGCCCAGCTGAGCGTGCAGCTGATTCTGTGCCAGTCAATAGCCGGTCATGTGTCCATCAGCCAAGAGTCCCGAAGGTGGCAGGGGTCAAGCGCATGCGCAGCACACCAACAGTTCAAAGCGCCAAAAAGCAGCGCTTTTCGCCCTCCCTGCTGGCCATTCCTGTCGGCGTTGACCCCCCTGCCGAGTCAATGAGTCGCTGGCTGCTCACGGTGGCATCGGCCACATCTGTGCCCTCCTTGCGCAGCAAGCTCATTCAAAAGCTGTGCATGGACGCTGCCCTACGCTTAATGCAACAGGCTGCGCCCCATCCCAGCTGTGTCCTGCCCCCTGGCCGCTCCAGCAGGGGGACAGCTCCTGCTACGCCCGGAGGCTCCACAGCTTCGAGCAAAGCAGCCGCTGTGCCAGCCTGCCAGGCTGCAGAGGCGTATCGCTGTGCATGGGCCGCTGAATCACTGCCCTTTGTCTTTCGCCAGGTGGGCTTCCTTGCGTTGATGCAGCTGCACTGCGACGGACTGCTGTGCGGCGTGGACGTGGGCCCATCCGCCCCCACCACAGGGGCGCCCCCGGGCAGTGTCGCTTCTGTGCGGCTCCCTGCACTGCTGTCTGTGTGGAACAGCTGCCTGCTGTGGCAGGCCGTACCGCCGTCTGTGTGGCTGCAGGGCTGGCTGCCCCTTGTTCACGCCATGGTGCTGCTGCAGTGGATGGCATGCGCCTCAAAGGAGGAGCAGGACGCCGTGATGCAGCGCACTGTGCTGCTGCCCATCGCATCAAGTACGCCTGATGGAGGGCGTCTCCCGGGTGTCATTCGCAGCATCATCGGCCAGTCCATGCAGACCTTGCAGGAGCAGCTGTGTCGCCTGCGAGCATCCTGCACATCGCCGGCTGGACAAGCCATGGAAGTGAAATTGCCGTGCTCTCCTGCCGCTGCAGTGTGGGCCACACCGAGCGCACATACAAGCAGCAAAGCGTCAAGCAGCAGCCCACAGTGCAGCAGTCCTGCTGCGGCAGAGTGCTCCACAGGAAGCAGCTGGGTGTGCGACCTCCACAGCGCTGCCCCCCCCAGGCGCGCACAGCACACTGCAGCCAGGACGCTAGCACATGCCCTATTTGATGCACGTACAGCGGCCCAGATTTCTCCAGGGCACCGTGCCAGTGGCCTGGAAGCATTCGCCCAGCGGCTGGCGGTGGCGGCACACGCCCAGTGCGTGCTGGCAGCAGGGCGCCTGTTGGGCCTTTCCCGGGCCGCCCTGTGTGTGCAAGGGGGCTCAAGCAGCATCTCAAGTCTGCTGCAGCAGGTACCATGCGATGAAAGTGCTTCTCGAAGTGCATTTGATCAGCTAATATCTAGCGAGAGGACAGCATCATGCCTGCTTCTGTGGCACCGCTGCGTGAGGCAAGACAAGACCCAAGTCACTGCAGCACTGTGCAAAAGTGTGCTTCAAGACAGCGCTGAGTGGTCACCTGCTCTAGCAGCTTGCGAGCAGACCCTGCCAGGAGCCCCTCCTGCCTACCACCAATTCAAATCGGGGCTCCCAGACTCCCCCATTCGGGTGAAGCGTCATGGCCTTGAGTGGCAAATGCCACCCAGCAGCACTGTACTAGATTCTGTAGAAGCTAGCATTGGACAGGCACGTGTGAGCAGTGAATGAGACACCTCTGATGCGGCTCGCCTTGACAATTATTCAGTGCGAGCTTTCTTGCCGGAAGGCTGCACAGCATCCAGCTCACTCTGTGCACCCCCACCCTCGCCTGAGGCTGCAGCGTCGCCGCTCATGCCTCCCATTGCAGCTCGCAGGGCGGCCATGTCGTCAGCACTTGCGCTGACTTCGATGCCCTGCCCGGTGCGAGCCAGCACATGTGCTGAGTCCTCTTCGTCCATCTCCCCCTCCTCTGCCCATACAGTCGCAAAGTGCCCCAGCACGGCATCTGCAGCTTCCTCAGCTGCGGCGTCTGCGTCACCCTCCTCCCAGTACGACGAGGTGGCTTCACCAACCGCTTGGTCAACCACCAAGTCGCCACTGTCAGGAGCTGCCTCGTCGCCAGCAGCAGCCGGATCCACGTCACTCGCATCTGCTGCAGTAGCCATTGCTTCCACTCGAGTGGCTGCCAGCTGGGCTGCGTTTTGAGCCCGCTGCTCTCGGGCGGCCTGAACGTCTGCCAGATACTGCCCATACTTGTTGCCAAAAATATTTCGGAAACCGGCTTTGCCACTGGCACAACCCAAGCAGCCACATGTAACATCCACAACGATCCGGCCTGCTTCAAGCTGTTGCTTTGGTACCTGCAGGGTACAGCAGAGTGTGTCGGATTTTTCCTCGTTCACATTTGTTGGTGCACTCACACGGCAAACACTGACTGTCCCAAAGTTGTGGTTTCTAGGGTTGATGGCATGAGTACAGCACAACCTTTCATAGCCAGATTTTTTCCATTTGGCCATTAGATTCGCGTCAACAAGCTTCTGTAGAGTGCATGAATGAAAAAAGGGCTGAGAGTTTCGTTCACGTTTCATACCTGCTTCACGCAGAAATTCAAAATCTTCCGATCAATTCGCTCATACTTGTAGAACATGTCAAAAATGTACCGTCTGTGTGATTCAATGCCTATGGGTGGGTCCGGCAGGTGCAGTTTAGTTCTCTCACGATCGCTGCCAGTTCAACTGGTGCACTGGCCATAGTGCTTCTGTCTTTCGCTTGCCCTCAGTTGGCGCAGCGACAGCATTCTTCATTTCTTCTTCAAGAGCGTCCATGACTTGTTGCACTTCCTCCCAGCCAGCTGGGGGCGCCTTCTTCTTCTGATACCTGCTGAGCATGCCATTGGAAGCCATCTCTCTCTCAGCTCAGCTCCAAGCAATGCCTTGTCTGGCCCGAATATGCCCAGGTGGAGTACACATCAGCAAGTTCCACTGCCTTGATCAATATTCAAGCTGGATGAAATTGGTCACACAGCATGAAAGCGAAGGCTTTCACCAATCAAGCTGCACACCCCTGGCCTGGGCTCCCATGACATTTCTTCGTCAAAGTCGCATTGCAATGCCCGCAGCCGACCCGCTACTCACAACAAAGAATGATTGACAGAATACGCACATACTACTTGTACACCAAAACTTTTTGGCCCAAATAGCTCGTATCCTGCACTTGCCATAGCGGTACAAGAGGACAAACTCGCAACTACTCGGATGTGGTAGCTAGTTCTTGCCTCTCACCATTCCGATATAGCATGAGTGGCAAATTTTGGGCTCTTGTTGCAGCGCAAAGTACCTTTCTTCTGGTTGTTTTTGTTGTTCATGCGCTATGGCTGCGTTCTGAGCTTCAACAGGAGCCTGACTTCGCTATCGTGAGTCGCGCTGTCGCAACGGCAGGTACTAGTGCACCTGTCAAACATACCATACGCAGGTTGCCTGGTGTCTTTACATGTTATGGTGGCCAGTGTATCACTCGCTAGAATTCGTCATGACTGCAGTCTTCAATCGGGCAGAGCTTCAGTGGAACTGTGAGTGTACAATGCATGTCAGCGTCGCCAGCCAACGTACCCACCCAGCTTTTGCCAAAACTTGTCCGCCACAGCGTTCTTGCTGGACCAAAGCACTGCATATATCGCTGCATTTGCGCTGTCCTCTTGCGAGTTTTGGCTGGGCTACGTTTTTCTTGGAGAGTACAAGCGCATGCTATGTGGCTTGGCTGGAGGCCTCGTTCTTTCATGCGCTGTGGCAGTCATGTGGACCGGCCAGTTGACCCGTTCAGTGGGCATGGCCACCGCTGGATTTGCATTCACACACCAAGTGCAGTCACATAGGAGGAAGGGACATGAGCTAGTTACGTGGGGCATCTACTCAGTTTTGAGACACCCCGGCTACACAGGCTGGTTCTATGCGTCGATTGCAACCCAGTTTCTTTTGTGCAACCCTCTTTGCATTGTCCTCTATACTCTTGCCGCGTGGAGATTTTTTGCGCATCGTATTCCTCACGAAGAGTACAGGCTGTACACTATGTTCGGCAAAGACTATTTGAGCTTCCAAAAAACAAGCTGGGTGCTCATCCCTTTCATCCCATCACCCCTTGATGTTCTTCATAAAGTTGAATAAAGTGTCTGTTAAACAGGGCGTTGCGAGATAATTCTGCTCTGCCCGCTGCCCCGCCCGGGCGGTGCGCGTTGAAAGTTGCACTACCTACTTGTGGGGAGATGCAAATCTGGAGATGCGGTGCTCAATCCGGTCAATGACACCCTGATGAGCTGGGTCTAGCCCACTTTGTTGGTTCGCTGCACCCTGCCATTTATCTTGCTCTTTACTGGCCATTTTCATCATGCGGGGCCTCAATTCGGCCGCTTTCTGCATGGCTTGAAAGCGAGCCTGAGCAGCAGCAAGCTGCCTCAGTTTCGTTTCAATAATACGCTCGTTACCGCGGGCGATGGCTGGGTCTATAAACTCGAAAGCATCTGCTGCCATCAGCTTCTCTTGTTCTTGAGCTTGGAGTATTTTCAATTGTCGGCGTTGGTTTGCCTTGTACTCGAGCCGCTTGCGCTCGCGCGCCGCTTCAACAGCTTGGTCAGAGGCAAAGGCTTCCTCAAGCATTGCCTCTTCCTGTTTACGCTCCTGCCTTCGCTTTTGCTTATTGCCCATGATCTGTAATTGTACGGTCTCAAAACGCTTTCGCTCTGACTCGGCCAGCTTTTGTGCTGCGATTTGCTCTCGCAGCTGAAGGTTGCGTTCATGATTGGCCGCCTCAGCCTCAGCTCTAGCAGCTGCCAACTTAGCAGCCTCGTCTTGTTTCTTGAATACCGAGGGCATCATGCTCAATTTTTCCTCGATCTCCTCTTTTCGCCTTCGAACGTTTGACAGCCGGATGTGCTCTCGAGCCGCTGCAGCCATTTCGAGTTCTGCGAGCAATTTCCTCTCGTTCGCGCGTTCGCGCTCCAGCGCCAACTTCTTGGCTTGTATAGCGCTTGCATTTGCTTGCATCGTCTCCTCCTTCATTTTTTGCTGCTTTGCTGCTTTGATTTTGAAATCCATGGTTTCCTCCAACGCTGCTACTTTTGCTTTTCGTGACATGAAGTCCCTGTCATGAAGGCGCTGCAATTCCACTTGTTTTCGCTTAGCCTCTGCACCATTCAGCACATCGTTCATTTCTTTCTTCATCTCTTTCGCTTTGACCTTGCGTGCTTCTTCCATCCGCTTCTGCTCGGCAGCGTAAGCCTTTGCTGCCTGCTGTGCCTGCAGCTTGAATTGCGCTTCTTCACTCTGGTTGAAAGCGGCGGCTTTTGGCTTGGATTTTGCGATCTGGTTTTTGAGCTCTTGAAAGTACTCCTGCTTGTGCAAGTGTTTGGTAAGCACGGCGTGCTCTTGTTCAACATGAAACAGCTCAGAGTCCAGTCTGATCATGTATTCCCAGTCAGATTCATTCGCCATCTTCGGGAGTACACTTTGGACCTGCTGCGTTTGCCGTTGCTGTCTAGAGACCATTGCTGGAGGAATGCGGCTCACTTTCTTGGTCAGCGGAGATGTCAAAGGTATTCTGTGTGACGACCCGCTAATAGCCCTGATAGATGGCGACGCAATGGAGTTTATTTTGATTGAGGGGGTGTATGAAGGTGTGCAACTCCTGCTGACTGACTGGCCAACATCTCCTGTGGAGCTGACGAAATGTGAGGGACCTTGAGAGGGTGCCCTGGGCACTGTCTCAGGCTGAGACTTTTGAAAGTGCCTGGACTTCGTTGGAATTGGAGACAAGACAGGTCCAGCTTGCAGGGACGGCTTTTGCTTTTGCTGGTTAGCAAACTTTTTCTCATTGGCTGCTACTTTCATTTGGTGGTATAGCTCTCTGATATCTACAGACTGTGACCAGAGCTCGATGAGTGCACGGCTACTGAAACAATGCGGAAATCGATTATGACTCACGATTGCGTCTTTGACTGAGCTGATAGTTGTGCTGGCAAGCTTTGTTGCAACCTCCAAGGCATCATGCTCCTGGACATGGGCAAGGGTGCGCAAACGGTACGAAAGAACTGCCACCCGCTTGTCAAACTTTGGAGTTGGATGGGCCATTGTCCGAGTTTGCATGCAAATCAACCTGAAGCAGATGCAGCTGCTACACGGCTATCGAAGACGCTAGCTGCATGTAAGTTTTCGGGCACTTGGTGAACAACTCTGCTCAACCATATCTGTTTGTTCATTTATCACTGAAACCAACTCACCAGCCGTGCTTGTTTCACGGCCCCCGCCCAAGCCCGTGACCCTGAGATCGCTTTATGCAGTCATTGATGGTTCGCGAGTTTTGGTAATACACAAAGTGGAAAGTAGCCTAATGGCACACGTTGATTTTTTCAAACTGTTACTCACCATTAATTCCTGTGATCGAAACGCGGCAACCTTGTTTTGCGTTGGCTTGAATTTTTCTCATGGGCAAAACGCTGTGGTTTCGCGGAAATTGAGTCTCGTTGCAGGTCACTGGCGAAAACAGCCAGCTGGCACGGCCAAGTCCAATTTTGGTGCTTACAACAGGAACTAACATGGCAGCCAAGCTCAAAGATGGCTTGTTTGTCGGTGAGTCGCATCAATTGTTCCCTGATTCAGAGCATGCAGCCCCAGCTGGATCTACCTCAAAACGGACATCGCAGGTGATGCGGACAGCAGTCAAGATTTAGAATTCTTAATGGCCAACAAAATCTCCCGGATAGTAAATTGCGCAGCCAGGGAAATCCCGAATAGCTGGGATCGAACCGGCATGAAGTACCTGTCTTACGCATGGCCACAATCCGGTAACTTCGTCGTCTTTGACGACCGAAACAGCGTCTTAGACGAGGTGTTTTCTTTCGTTGAGGAAGGTCTGATCAACGCCGAGGGCATTTTGATCCACTCGTTGGATGGTCGTTCGAGGTCTGCGTTTGTTGGAGCCATGTATTTCATGTTGAAGTATCGCTGGTAAGTCCCGTGACGAAATGTGGCACCCCATGCCTGACGCCACCTTCAACTCTGCAGGACACTTCAGAAAACCCTCACTTTTATCAAAAACAAAAAAAGAGACATTTCCCCCCGAGCTGGTCTCCTGCGTCAACTGCAAGCGCTCAATAACAGCTTACAGAGGGTGACTAAAGCGCAGCTCGGTAACGGCGCTGAGCATGCCAAGCGCTTCCACGAATGGGATGCGACTGTTATTCCGCAACAGCTGCAAGCTGTTGAACACAACGACGATGAAGGCCTTCTTGCACACACTTTCTTGAATGCTCAGCCGTCAAAGCGCTCATCAGACCAGCCTGTGAGCAGCAACGCGGGGGCCCCGCGCCGGCGGCTGCGCTGGCTTGATGATGGAACACGCATACCAGGCAGCCCTATCCAGCCATACCCACTCGAAAGGCCAGCGTCATCTGAGTACTCACTCTCGTCGCCAGCTGCAGGGGCGCCCACCTTGCGCCTGCCATGGGGGCAAAGGGCAGATTCAGATTCCTCGGGTGCTCCACTTCCTAGAGCGGCACCAACGCGGCAAAGCACCAGTGTACTGAAAGGAGGTGATACATGGCGACAGCAGCAGCAACCTTCCCATTTGATGCATTTGGAAGAGGCTACAGTGCTCACATCAGGTGCAGCACCACGCACAAAGCGCCCGTCAACACCGGCAGCGATACAGCCTAAGAAACAACCCGACTTCGAGCCCAAGAAGCTCCCAGGTATTCACAGCCCCAGCGCGTCTCCGATTTCAAGCCCAACCACAGTGGCTTCTTCTGGCTTCCCAGGTTTCCACTCAAGAAGCAAGCCCGACATCCCGGCCCACAAGTCACGGGAGCAAGCAAGCACAGCCGAGGTGAACATCGATTCCGACGCTACACAGCCTGCATCTGGCAGGCTTGGTACTCAGCAGCGGTCCACACGTGGTGAGTGGGTTGCAGGGACCCCTGCGGCAGCAAGTGACCTCGATGGTCGCTCCACAGGCCAGCAGCAGTCCAGTGCTTGGCAATCCAGGAAGCCCGCATTCCTGCCCAGCGCAGGTGCAGGAAACAGCGTCATCCAAACATCCCAGGGACGCAGCAAGCTATCTCGGCTGAGTGGGCCAGTCTCGGCTCAAACCCCAGCGAATCAGCAGCCCACGGCCGCTGATGCACTGCGAGGTAGCATCCAGCCGGCAGGCACGCATCAACGCATGCTTGGGCAAAGAGCTTCCTCATCTCGAAAAATACGGCAAGAGAACCCCGACGCTCGCAGCAGAATGACCCAAAGCGCATTGCTGCTTGCATACGGAAACAAAGCAACCTTGAAGCGCAGCGCGGTAAAAGGAGGCGCACGACCCACGTCAGCAGCAGCAATGATGGCAAGCTCGCGGCAAAGTCGGTTGAGTGGAAGCGATCGTCTGGCAAACACTGCTTCTGCGTACGCCATCCGGCAAGCGCACGCTATGGGCCAGAGAAGGCACGCCGAGACGCGGTCCAGCAGTCAATCACGGCGAGAGCGGCCAACTTTCAATCGGGGCGCACTGAGTGCCAGCAGCAGGTTGTAGCCTGCCTGCCATGCCCTTTCAGCGCAGTTACGAAAATAGCCCGTACAGGCTCAACAGGCCCATGGGTATGGCAGCCAGCAGGCTGAACACAAGCGACGTTGTCAATGCGCCTTCGTACAGCTTGACTTTTGGCTGCTCCAATGTGGCTGCTTCGGGGCGGCTGGACGGGAAGTATACTGAAAAAATACTTTCATCGGGCCACTCGGATTCAATGGTTTCAAGGCATTGACTGGAAGACTGGCCGAAAGGACACGGTTTGCCTTGAATAGGCTGAAACGGGAGACGAAAGCCTGCACTTGTGAATATAATCAGACAGTGCCAACAACTTCCGCTGCGGGTTGACATGACTTGCCTTGGTACTGATACGAAGCCTCGACTGTCCCAGCCCAGCAAGTGCCGCAATTGTTAGTACACACTGGTGCTTCTTGGGAGGCAGAACTACACTGGCAGCTCGAGGAAGCACATTGTGAGCTAGAGACAGCCTGCAACAGGAAAGGTGCTCACTTGTGCGCAGTTCTCAACACTTCATGTAAAGCTTGCAACATTTCTCCAGTTAGGATCGTGTCAAATACGCACAGACGGTTGAGCAATACAAGATCCATTCTCGGTCCGTTGCTGCAATCCACCGCACGATGGAAGTACTCCATTCATTGACTGCAGAAATAACAGGAGTGTGTACTGTTGTCATCAACATTGCAATCAATACAACGGTAACAACCCACCACTGAGCAAGAGCAGTCCGACAAGCTGCAACATTCAGTCGCTTGCAGCAGGGATCTCTCAACTACAGCACTGGCCTGTTGAAATTCGCTGCTTTGGAAACTCTCAATTGCAGATTGCCACTTTGCGCCCTGCAGCGGGGCGTGTAGGCCAACCAACAAAGCTGCGCCAAGCACTGCCGCGAGCAGCAGTACTTTCAATGCTGTCATGTCGCTTTGGGGACGGACTACGAGACATCCAAGGAAAGCCCGTCTTGAAAAAAGCTGCAACAATTGGAAGTATTACTTGCTTTGTATGGTTTTCATCGCCTGCACCGCGCCTCCAAACTCGCGTTCAGAGCGAGACATTGTCACAACTTTCTCGCCCCCTGCTCCCCGTCCAGCCTGTGTGTCTTGGCTCGACCGCATACACCCAGCTCCTCCTCCAAATTAAGTAACATATACTGGACAACAGTAGCGTTGCTTCAGTCTACGTCCAAGTCAGATATCCCAGCTAAACTGCCGGCAACTGCGCAGCTTTGATTGTCAAGGTTTTGAATATTTGATATTGCTCACCGGTCCGCCTGTCCATCTTGCATGGCACAGCATGGAAACTTTCAAGGCAAGTTCCTCATAACACTTATGTTTGTGTGTTTGCGCTCATTGTGTGCTTCTGCAGGCTTCTCGGAGCGCCAGTTGCTTCGCGGCGATTTCTTGAAGACTAAATCGTCAACTGAGCTATGCAAGCGGTTATCAGCTTTCCTGGATTTCAGCAAAACCTTGGGACAGGACGACAAAACATTGAGTGGTCTTGACCAAGCAGTGACGCTGCTTGCTTCTGACATGTTTCTGCGACACAAAAGCGAGGCAAGTTTTGAATCTGCCTTGTTTGAATAGTTGTTCAACATTTTTCTACCAAGTACAGGATGTGAGACTGTACTCAATTTGTATTTTGATGCAAGCTTTGACAATTTATGCACCCGAGCCACCACTATCTGTGGAGCAGAAACTTGTAAGTTGAGCGCGTGGCGTTGCGTGATGCAAATGCTCTGAGTTTCCATCACTGCGCTTGCAGGCATTTTTTGAGTGCTTAACTCGCCACATGTCAGCTGTTTCCAAATATACGGATATGTCGACACCCCAAGCCCAGCTTTGGGCATTTTGGTTGGAAAGCATGGACAAAGCGCAGTCCGTCGTGTGCCTAATCGATGCTGTGTACGAGAAGGCGGAGGCTGGTAACGGCAATCCGGATGATGCTCCATTGTGCTCACTTTTATCGGCGATGTTTGACTGTGTTGGTTCAGACCACGGTAAAGCAGTCGAAGATACAATTGTGAGCATTATCACGCTCGCAATTGACGAGTTGGAGAGTTTGCCCGTCGGAATCATGGACACTGTGCTGCTGCGGTTGACTGCTGCGCAGCGCTCTCGTGCGCCACGAGCTTACGACATGGCCATGGCAATCCTGCGTTCGCTGAGCGACAGGATGGAAGATGCAATATACCAGCTCACTACTGCAGTACTGCAGGGGTCTTCGAGTGCACACGGCAGTGAACTGCTGGACCGAGACAAGCTGTACGACGTGATCTTTGAAGCCAATGCTGCCGCGCCAGCCATGCTCAACCGCATCATGGCCCTTTTGGGAGAGGAAATACGCTCTGGTGATGCAAACTCTCGACTGGACACCACCGTGTTGCTGGGGGACCTGTTTGCGCACCCTGCGGCTGAGCACTGGTCTGCTCACCGCAGCACCCTGGACATCCTCATCTCACGACACGTGGACACAGATGCACGTGTGCGACAGGCGACGGCCACAGCCGCCGCTGCCATCATGAAAGCCCATCCCGGCACCATTCCACTGTGGTCTGATGCTCTGGTGTCCTGTCTGCGTTCACCAGATGCCGCCGTGCGCAAAGCAGCCGTCGTCACGGTGTCCAACGTTGCGGTTGAGGCTGTGGAGGGCATGCCGGACGAGCTTGTGCGGGAGCTAGGGGCCCGAGTGCAGGACAAAGATGCGGATGTTGCTCGTGATAGCACCACCGGGCTCGCCCAGATCTACTCTGGTCGCTTGAAGTATCTTTGGTCTGCCGAGGGCGATGATGCGCCCACTGGGGCTGCTGCGGCCGAAGCAGCTGCAGACTCAACCCACGCTGCAGATGCAGCATGCATGCGCAGCCTGTTGACTGCAGCTGAAGCCGACAGGGCCGCCGCACTATCTGAGCTGGGCCTTGATGGCGAGGGGGACGTCCAACTTGTGGATGCTGCCAAGACAGCCCCAGCCTGCGCCCGAGCAGATGTCCTGCAGAAGCTTCACTGGATTCCTGAGGTGATTCTGAACAGCTACACTCAGCAGGGCCGCGATCGCGATCTGCACCTCCGCTTGGTGCAGGTGCTGGATGCGCTCATCCTTCCTCTGCACGTGCACCCAGCCGCTCGCGCCCGGGCCTTTGTGCAGCTGTTTGCATCGCTGTCAGCACCTGCCCGCGAGAAACTGGCGGTGTTGATGCGAGAGCGGGCGCACATGCAGTTCCTGGTGTCCTCTGCCGTCTCCCAAGCCTCAAACAAGGCCGCAGTGCAAGAGGCTGTCAAGGGCCTGCTCCCCATGTTCGGCGGCGCCAAGGCTGCGAACGAAGCAGCCATATCTCGTGTGCTGACCCATGCTGACAAGCGTGTCCGCTCACGCTTGCTGCAGGCAGCAGACCCAACCTCAACCACAGAAACGCTTAACGAGGCCAAGGCTGACTTGTTCGGACGCCTGTCAAAGAGTAGTGCCGAAGGCAAAATGGCCAAAGCCATGTGGCGCCTGACTGCCATGAACATGGTGAACGCCGACATGCTACCCCAGCTGGTTCACCTGGCACAGCTCGCCAATGAGTCGCTGCAGAGTGACGGCGTGTTTGAGTGGGGATCTGGCGACGGCCCCGGGGCGGCGCTGGGGGCGTTGCAAGTGGCTGCCAAGTGCCATCCAGGGGCCTTTATCCCCCACAGCCAAGAGGACAAAGGCACTGCCAAAGGCATACTCGAGCAGCACTTGCGCCCCCTATTCAGCATTTCTGCGACAGGGCACCCTGCGGCTGCGATTGCTTGCCTGCGCACCCTGCGTGACTGTGGGGCCCTTGTACCAACTGCGTTCCTGAATAACCAGCGAAAGCTTGTGGTGCAAGCTTGCATTGGTGGAACCCAGCAGTCAGCGCGCGTCGCCAAGGCTGCTGTTCAGGCCCTTTGCGCCATGGCGGGCACAAGCGATACAGCAGGCGAGTTCAGCCACCTTTTCGACGAAGCGACTGGCGGAATGCTGACCCGCGAATCTGGGGGCAACAGCTTTGTGTCGTTGGAGGACCTGCAGGCTCAGCAGTCTGAGGCAGACACTGCACAAGAGCTGACCGCTAGTAAGCGGAGCAAGTCCAGCAAGACGCCGAAGAGTGCAGCTGCACTCGATTCCGACGGCGGTGTGTGGCTTCACTCGATTTCTGCTCTTCGTGCAGCAGCTGAGCTGGCGCAACTGGCACCTCAAGTTTTCGAAGCCACTCTCGGCGTGTCGCTGTTCCAAAGCACCATGGAACAGGTGGTGAAGAGCGAGCTGAGCCCCCCAGCACCCCCCAGTAGCCATGGGGGCGGCGTATCCCGCAAGAGAGCAGCCAGCAGTGCCCCTGCTGGGCCCAGCCGCCAGAGCATGTTGGTCAATGGGCGGGACGCTGGCTCCATCGTCAGTGATTGCCCCAAGTGGCCTGCACTCGGGTCCACGGCGCAAGTACCAGGTGTTGCCCTGAGCACAGCAGCGCGTGTGGCAGGCATCTCCCTGCTGGTGAACTGTATTCGTGGAGCTTGGGCCTTTGGGGGCCTGCCGTCAATCCACGGCAAGCAGTGCAAGTTCCCAATGCAGCGGGTTGTCAAGCTGCTGGTGAGCATATTGAAGTCTCAAGGCGTCATGTGGGAGGCACACGATGATGAAGCTGCAACCTCACCTGACGCAATTGCCCTGCGCATGGCAGCCATCAAAGGTCTGTGCAAGCTGGCGCAACTCTCAACGGCAGCCCCCTTGCTGCAGCACCTGCAGGTGTGCAATGCAATGCTTGCATGCCCAACTGTGCTGCAGACTCTGTCAAGTGTGATGTGTGAAGACTCCGATCTCGTGGTGCGCCAGTGCTTGGTGCGATCACTGGGCAAGGCACTGGCTAAGGGAAAGTCGGCGTGTGCACTGCTCGTGCCACTGGCTATTGCTTGTGCCGATCTCCAAAGAGCGGTTTCAGTGGCAGCTCGGGACGCCCTAGAAACAGCCACCGAGGCTCTCCAGAAAACTCACGCTCGAGCTGCAGCAGCTGCTGCAGGCACAGCCGCAGCAGAGAAGACAAGCATGCGCTTGGCTGCTTGGTTGCTGCCTCAGTACAGCGTATTTGCGTTGCTACACACGATGGCGGCTGTGTGCACAATGCCCAACAGCCTGGAGTATCTAGGCAACGGTAATGCCGGGGACTACGTGGAGATGTTTGGCTCCCAGCTGTCAGTGCTCAAGATGGCCCTGCTTCCCATGTGTGAGGCTCAGAACGCCGCAACCGACGGCACGCCTTTTTTGCTTGCAGTGCTTTCAGCACTGCAGCGCCCGAACGTGGTTGACTCGACTGGCAATGAGGCAGCAAGTGCCTTGGTGACTCGTGTTCTCGCTGCCTTGGCCCACGGCCTGGTGAGGGGTGCTATTCGACGGGACGAGCAGGCAACTGCATTCACCGGCAACTGGCATTTGCCAGCTGCATTCTTCAAGTTATCACAGCAGACAGCATCATCAAGCCTTGTAAACGACAAATTGAAGGCATCCTTATCGGCTGCATCGACTGCTGGATCGCAGTTTCGTGGAGCTGTCAGGTCCAGAGCTGCAGGACGGCCAGCTGTTGGCACCCCACGCTCTGCAACCCCCAAGCGCACACCGGGCTCCAAGCCGCAATCTGCATCAGTGCGAGAAAGCGCCCAGCGCAGTGCACAGCGTCGACTGCCACTGCAAGATACTGGTGCCAACTCCAATGCAGGGTCTCCCTCTGCGTCGGCCAAGCCCTCGCGCAGGAGCGTTCGCAGTCGTGGAGCAGTCCGCAGCCTTGCGGAATAGCACTATCCGGTCGCTTGGTTGGCAAAGCAATTTCCAAATGTAATCGTTCTCACTTCAGAGTCTTGTGATAAATTTATACAGCATGCAGTCAGTCAACAAAGCGAGATCCATGCCCTGACCAGGTGCTGTTCTAGCCTCTGCCGGCACGAGGAGGATGTCCCTAGTAGGAGTCAACACCATTCAGATCTGGTATAATGGACTTTGGGGGCACTGCTGGGCGCAATTTCGCAACAAAGACTGTTCCGTCACCCATGTGCTCCAACGGCCATCCGCCCTGCGGCATTGCGCAACCAGCGCAGCAAGTAGAGCAACAAGGACACTGCGATCAGCAGCAGAAGCATTCTATCCTCAGGGTCCAACGAGCTCCACCCTTCACGTGCGAAAACTCTGCCTGTATGCTTGAGCTCAAGGACTGCCTGCAGTGCATAGTTGCGAACTTTACCGAATACTCCAGCCTTTTGACGGTGAATTCGTTTGCGTTTGTTGGCAGCCTCAATCGCTGCCGACATCCGCGACGAGCGACCTGAAGATTTCGATGAGGCCTCATCAAGCACTTTGTCTTGCACTGTGTTTTCGCTGCTGGTTTTCACAGGAGCACCCTGAGGTGGTGCTTGAGGCTCTTGACACTCGATCGAAGTTGCAAAACCCAGCCACTCAGCAATGGTGCTCAGGTACGGCAAATTCGCGTGAATAGCCAAACAATATTCATGGTGCGTTTGCATCCACCCTGCAACTGCTGTCTTGAAACGAAGTCTTTCCAAAGCAATGGTGATCGGGACCCATGCTGCTGTATCTGCTGCGCGCGCCATGTCATAATAGCGCTTCGCAAGCAGGAAATCCACCGGGAGGCCATTACCATGTTCATGCATAACACCCAAGTTGTACATAGCTCGGCTAGAGCCCATGTCAGCCGCTGTGCGGTAGTGTCCCGCTGCAGCAGCTGCTGCCGACTCTTGCTTGGGCGACCCACGGTGCAGCAGATCCCCCAGGGCCAAGCGGGCCTCAACATTCCCCTGTTTGGCAGCTAGCTGCAGCAAAGACATGTATGCTCCCTCGCCTACTTGCTGCATGCCTGCCGGCTGGAAAGCATGGGCACCAAAGCGCTGCAGAATTGTGGCTGCGTTCCACTGGGCAATTTCGAATCCCATAGCTGCTGAGCGCAGGTATTGCAACAGGGCCCCACGCAATGCTTCCACTCCTTGACCAGAGTACGGTTCTGAGGCCCAGCGTCCCGCTCCCATTTGCACGCTGCCATCCTCAGCGTGGTTTTCTTGCTGCGTAGCTTCGGCGCTTGCTCCAGGTGCCAGCGACGTCAGTCCAAACACATCCAGCCGGACCCCCTTGATGTCTGCAGGCGCCAAGCGAGCGTATGCATCGTCAAGCAAAAGTGCTGCTGGCCCACGGTGCACGACATTGCGCAGAAGCAGCGTGCCAGCTCTGCAGCCTCTTGCACCCCCAAGCCCATTGAGGTGCATCAGGCCAAGCGCGTGCATCGACGGCAGGTACGCTTGCTGCACTGCGAGCCCAAAATACCTGCGTGCTTGCTTAAATGACCGAGGCCACACTCGGGCGGAGGGGCGACGTTGCTCATCAACCTTCTGTTGGTCAGAAATGGTGACGGCTGACTCTGCACGCGTGGCTGTTGGCGCATGCGTGCCAGCTTCGCTTGCTGGCTGCATTCCATGAGGCACAGCACTTGCTGCGGCCATGTGCATCAGTGCCAGGTTATGCATAGCGGCAGTGTGTCCTGCATCCGCAGACTTCTGCAGCAGCGTCATCGCCACTCGGCGCCGGTGAGCTGCGTTTCCAGGGTCCAAATCTTGTGTGATGCCTTGCGAAGGATCGGCCACCCTTGCCTTTCCATCATTTTTGACAGAAGCACCGCCATCAGCAGCAGCAGCAGCGGCCTGCTCCGGGAATGTAGCCACAGTGAAGCCATAGTCGCTTTCACCTTGCAGCACCAGAATGGCCATTGCGTTCATGGCCACCGGCTGGTTTGCACGCACCGCTGGAACCAAGAATTCCATGGCCACTGCCACATCGCGCTGCACCCCCCTGCCAGCCACGTAGCACTCCCCCAGCATGGCCATGGCCATCAGGCGCATGTCACGGTCGCCATCTTCCTGCTGCTCCTCGCCTGTGCCCTCCTCGTCCAGAACGCCGGTGATCTCCGCTGCTGCCATGAAGTGATCCACCGCTGCGCTGTAATCATGTGGCTGGTCACGCAAGCCGTAGTAGTGGATGTGCCCCAAGGCAACGTGTGCCTGCGCGTCGCCTTGCACCGTGGCTTGGTTCCTGAAGTAGTCCACGATCTCCTGCTGTGAGCTGTCGTCCTCCAGTTGCCAGCCTCCAATCATGCGGTATGCATAGTGCAAAATTATGTTCAGCTGTGCCATGGACTCACGCCACACGTAGTTGAATTGCTGCGGCAGGAGCAGAAACTCTTCGTCAGAGGCTTCGTCGGCCTGATGAGCCAGCCGTTCAGCCTCCTGCACTAAGCCACTCAAGGCAAGCTCGGGTGCTGCCAGCTCATCCAAGCCAGCCACACCACCCAGTTGCTCCACCGCCAGCTGGTGGCGGTGCATAATAGGAGCAGACCCCGCCGCCTGCCTGGAGCCGATGGCCACATCAGCAGCAAGCTTGTAGTACTCGCTTGCCATGCTACAGTCCTTCACGGCACCCACACCCTTGAGGTGGCGATAAGCTTGGGCAATGGTGGCGTGCTCGTTCTGCCCCTGGGCAGCGAAGTGCATCATGAGGGCACTGTGCAGGCCGCTTTGTGACACGCCAAACAGGCCCACAGCAGCCAGAGCTCCCACCGTGAATTGAGCAGCGGGATTCCCACAAGCAGCAGCAGCCTCATATACTGCAACAGCTCCAAATGTGTCAGGGTGCACAAGAGTACTGCCGGTCTCAAGTAAGGCTGCAACCTCTGCAGCAGCTGAGCAAGCTTCTGCGGAGACAGCATCAGATGAGACCTCATCTGTCGCCGTGGTCCGCACAAAATCATCAGGCAACAACCGCAGTGTAGCCTGCTGCGCACGACCATGTGCGTTCAATGCACTTTGTGATTTTGCAGCAAGCAGCTCCACGGCATTCTCATTGCCCCAGTCGCACGTTTGAGGGATCGACGCGCTGCTACATCTGCATTGGGGTGTGTGAAACGCAGACTCATTGCAAAGAGATCGCACAGACGTACCCAAGTATTGCCGTCAAAAGTGCTATCCCAATGACAAGTCTCGTCATGATTGATAACTATCCTCACGAGCGCCACGTGTACGACCCACCCCGCCGTCGCGTTTCGAGCGAAACTCTGCAAAAGTTGGGGGCACTGAGGCTGCTTTCACCCAACACAGAAAGCTGTGATATTATGCACCAAGCACTGAACTATCAAGCCCTTGTTTGAAGTCTTTTCTGCCTCGACGATGATGGGTTTGAATACAAGCAGTTTTCCATGTGCCCCCTCGACCACCATCATCACACCTGGATGATCAACCAGCATGCGAGGCCAGACGCAGATTCTCCCCACCAGTTACAAAGATGACATGACTAGGCATACAGGTTGTCAACTAGTGTGAAGATAGCTCGAGAAGCTCTGGCAGCGCATTCATTTTGGGCTGTATGTGATCAAACTAAGTGAGGCTAGTAACAGCACCTTGACAGCCCCTGCGCATGCTGATAATTGTTGAGCCAATGCCAAACCAACCTCCAGGCTTGATCTGATTGACCCTGCAGTTTGCCACAATCACACACTTTGTGGGTGGTCAAGGGCTTGCCAGTGCTGCTGCAGGATGGCGCAGAGCTGTGCACCACCATTCCACAAAAGCAGCAATCCAGTCCGAGGCATCCAAGCAACAGCATTAATGTCCCTTTGCACCACGGCTGCTGCGGTGCTTGACGCGCTCGTGTCGTGCCCGCAGGTCAGCGTGGGATGCCTTAGCCGTTGTGTCCCTCGCGTACTTGGGCATCTTGAAGGGAACTGCCTTCAGACCGAGCTCCTTGATTACGACACGGTAGTTTGCGTAGTCGGTGCGCATAAGGTAGCGCATCATCTTGCGGCGGGTCGCCACAAGGCTGCTCAAGACACGCTTGGAGCTTTTGTCTTTGGGGTTGGCTGTGATGTGTGCTGTCATCGCAGCAATGCGGTCGGTCAATAATGCAACTGCAAAACTCGCTTTCATACAATGAAACACAGAAGATAGCAATGTGAGTCTTACCTTGGACGCGCCCACTGCCGGTGTCGTACTCGTGGGTCTTGAATTTATGGATAAGCTGATGCTTGCGGAAAGTTCTCATTTCGCTGAGGGTGGCGGTGCGAGTTGACAAGGCCTTTTGCACCATGATATTGCGGCCTTTCAATTCATCTTCACCTGTGAAGTATTTGAAGCCGTGGTCTGCAACCCGGGGCAACTCCTCGTGCTGAGAGGGGAAAAGCTCCTTCTCGCGTCGAGAGGCACCAGCTTGGTCAGGGTACACCTGGACCAATGGCACGTTTTGCACGGCTGCACCGGAAACTGTGCACATTGAGCGCATGAAATTCATCGGCAGAGGCGCACGAGCCACAGCCCGGGCAGCTGTTGAGACAGCTGACAGCATGCTGCCCAAAACAGGTTCTATTTCCGCAGCTAGTGAAGGTCCACAGACCAGAGTCCTTCAGCACCAGAGCTGGAAAGCAATCTGTATGGCTGTCAATGTGTTTTATTTGCATTCCGGAGATGCTTGTCCATCAGGCCTAGCCAGCATTCTTCCGGCCTGCCGGCCGACGAAAATATGGGGGGGTTCATTTTCACCTGGTCCTGAAAGCAGCTGGCTTTTGCCGAAATGCAGGGGATTTCTATCACATGCAGAGGCCCCCTGGTACCTGGAAATGCCTGACTTCGTTCACATGCTCAAGTCGCTGTTGGCAAGGCCTGTCCATGTTGTTGTCTTCCACCGTCTGCTCCTGTCAATATCGGCAACCCCCCCGGCACCTGAGGTATGCACCGGTCTTATAGGACACTAGCGGCACTGCCTGAATGCAGTAAGAACAAATCAAGCTTGTACTTAAGAATTACGACAGCTCGAAGCCTGCTCCAGAGCGTATTGCGTACAGCAGCTTCTCTCGCACCACAGCCTCAGAGCCGAAGTCCCCCAGCTTCAGAATATTGAAGCAGGTTGAGGCACTGGGGAGGCGGGAGGTGTCCCCCACGCGCTGAATCGTAAAGGGTGGGTCCAAGTCCCTAAACCCCAGGGGAGGAGGCCGCTCGCACGCCGTCACGAACCTCAGGAAAGCTGCCTTGTCCTCCTCTGGCAGCGCCCGCAGCGCCTTCCACAGCGCCTTGATGGTGCTAGATGTGGAGAAGTAGCCCCCTGCGTACCGTGTATGTGCCTGCAAGTCGTCGATGTCAATGTCTCCTGCAGCCCCAGACAGCAGCGTCTGCAGCTCGGGCTCCGAAAAGGAACTCAACCAAGCCGGGGGGATGACTTCATGGAAGCCCGCTACAAGCGCAGCGGTCTGCTTGGACATGGCCCTGTTCAGCTTCGCATCAGCCACCATGTGAATGTACCTGATTTTGTTGCTGTTGGTCACCTCCACATCGCCCCCGCCTGGGATAAGCGGCATCTCCCCGTGTGTGGCGCCGCGGTGAGACATGTCCCCGTCGTCCCCTGGAAGCGTGAAGGACAGACACAGGTCGCGTGCGTCGCCTTCGTATGTCTTCAAGAACATCAAGTTCTTGTACAAGTCAGCATCCAGCGATGGTAGGTAGTGCAGATTCACCGGCTTGCCCAGCAGCTTGGCCAGGGTGAAGGGGGCGAACTGGGGCTGCACGACCACCCCCTCGTACACAGCCTTGCCAAGAACACGTCCCACAAATCGAAACAAGGGCGTGTCGTCGGCCACACCCACTGCCATTGCAGCTTGTGAGTTCGGGTACAGTTGGCTAGTTGGAGTTACCCGGAACAGGCCGTATCCATGGTTGAACACCACTGCAGCCAGCTCAGTCCACAGTTCTTTGAAAAGCCCTCCAGCGTCAATGCCCGCCTCAGACAGCCCATGCTCATTGGTGAATTGCACATGCAACTTCCTGTGCAATTGAGAGGGCTCCATGGTTGACAATCGGGCGAAGGCCATGTCGAAGATGGCCTCTCGGCGCACTGGAAGGGCTAGAGCAGGCAATGCCCTGTTCTCGCCGTGGTGCACAAGACGAGCATCGTGAAACCACTTCAGGCGCTGCTCAAATGGCACTGCACAGGGCAGCAAGTGCACCAGTCTCAGCGCAATGCTGACATTTGACTGTCCCCCCCAAGCAGATGCCCCCCCCTCCATGGGCAGCGTGAACATGTCTGCTACACCTAGCGGACGGCGGGTGTGGCGATCATACATGGCTGCCAGGCTGCCCACAATGCTGCGCTCCACCCCCAACCAGAACACACTGGGTGGTGCCTGGGACAGTCGCTGAGCGTCCTTTGACGAGAAAATGCCTACCTCAAAGCCGTAAGCTCGGGCCAACCAAAACTTGAACGCTCGCACCAGGTAGCGCAGCTCACGCATGGGCAGCGGGGTGCTGCCCTGGTACAACTCCAAGTCATCCAGCACCACCAGCAGGTGTCGCAGCAGTGGCGCCAGCAGTGATAGGAACACCATGCTGCCTGCACCTGTGGCAGCTCGAGAAGCATCTACAAGGGTACAGCACGCAGCGTACGCCTGTGATGGAAGTACGTCTTCGTGCAGAGCATCTTCTTTGCCTTCGTTGGCCTCTGCTGCCGCTTGGACGGCTGCCTGCCACAAACGGCGCACAAGCGCAAGTCGCGAATCGAAGGCCAGTGTGTTGAGAATTCGACGAGCCGACAGGAGGGAGTGCTCTGAGAATACAGAGCTGGAATACACGCCGGTGCGACCCATGCCTGAAGCGCGCGCTAGAAGTGCAGAGTACAGAGCACAGAATCGAAGCGCAAGGGGGCCTGGCCAGCACTGTGGGGGGGTTGGATCATCCGCACCCCCCCCAGGAGCCAGCTCCACTGCCCCCCCGCCCCATGAGTCACCCAATAAGCTCTCGCGTTCTTCCCCAGACGCGGCTTCACCCGCTGCAGCGCCCCCCCCGCGCCCCCCTGCTTTCTTGGAGCCCAGCCAGCGAGCTAAGCGACTGGACTGCAGCCACTCGGCGAAGTTGCCGCTGTCTGGGGGGGAGGCACTTGCTTCTTGCACACGAGGCCTGTCCCTGGAGCGCTTCTGGCCAAACAGCTTGCCCCACCAGGACTGGCTGCCGCTGCTCCCAGCTGCGGCGCCGGCGCCCGCTGTGCCAGACGCACCCAAGGCCGCCGTGTCGCCTTCGTCTGTGTTGTCCAGCAGCAGACGCGGGACAGTGAGGGGCCCTGGCTGCATGCACACAGCTGCAAGTGAAGCCATGAAGGACGGCTCGCACAGCAGGCGCAGCTGCCGCGCCAGCAGGACCGGCATACCCGCAGCTAGCTGCCGTGCCCCGCTGCGGCGCCACACCGTGGGGTTACCGCTGGTCCAGAACTCCCCAGGAATCATGGGCACGCAGCGCGCGGCAAACACAAGGAATAGCTCCAGCTCCCTGCGGCTATCTGGGCGTTGAACCATTGTTTTCACGCCGCTCTGAGCAATGTTGTCCAGGAGGTTCCCAAGAGCGAACAGCCACCAGGGCCACACATCGGAGGGATGTGCGCCCATTTCGGCAGCGCAGTGGTCGCCGCGTGGTGCACCAGACCCCGAAGCTGTTGGCCCTGGGGCAATGGCCTCGGGTTGAATCGTCTCTTGTCCCTGCCACCATCTGCTCAGCCAGCCCTCAGACGAGGCGCTGCTGCCTACAGCTGAGCCCCCCCTCGGCACCGGGAGAGGCACAGCTGCAGGGCGCCTGTCTGGAGTTGCACCCACCAAACTGCACCTGACACCAGCCTCGGAGGCGCATTGTACGGCAGTGTCCAGACAGGTCATCCCCCGTTGCGGCAAGGCCATATTGCCCAGGTGCCCGCTTGAGACATCCAAGCTGGCCAAGGGCAGGGCAGCCACTGCAGCTTGCAATGCACTCTTTGTATACTTCAAAGCGGGGCTGTCTGGCAGCTGTCGCCTCATGATGGCTGGAATTGAAAAGACAGCGCTGAGTGACGCTGCGCCGACGGCGCTGGCCGGCAGCAGGTCCAGCAGACAGCGCAGCTGGAACAGCAGCCCCGCGGCACAACCGGCACGTAGGGCACGCTGCTCATCCGCCTGACTGGTGCTTTCATCCACAAGCGGAAGTGGCACGGAGAGGCAGCATGCGCGCAACCACGGCACAAGTCTCCCGGGGGAGCGCAGCGCCCCAAAGTCCACGTCGCTGCAGCGGCTCAGCACCAGCGCAATGGGGGCCACGCAGTCATGTGCACACTGCATGAGCTGCTCTGCAGCTGAGCGCATGCTTCGCGCGGCGGCCCGGTGTGTGGCCCCTGCCCTCCCGTCACGTGCATCACTTTCTGCCCGGAGTGCACTGGCCAGCTGCAGAGCCCCGAAGCACGCTGTAGCGCAGCTCGAAACAATGCGCTCGCAGGCTGTGATCACTGAGCATGCTTTTTGCGTCGACTGGGAGCTCCAGGTGCTGAAAGCAGCGTCCCCAGAGCTGCTGGGGTGAAGGCTGCCTGCCACCAGGTGGGTACATCTCGCCAGCAGCTTGAATTCTGACACAGGCAACACGGTGTGCGCAGTGGCACTAGTGATATAGGGCTTTTGCAAGCCAAGCCCCCAGCTCGATACGAATGTCGCCATGCGAAGCAGCGGAACGACGGGGGGCAAGGGTGGGCGAAATGTCACGCCCTTCTGAGCCAATGCCGTGTGGACTTTATCAATGTCCCCGAGCTTGCTCTCCAATGCCAACGAAAAGGTACTTAAAGTACGGGTATACGATTTCCTGCGATTTGACTTGTATTCAAGGCCAAGCCCGGCTGTGGGTGTGAGGTGTGCACTAACCTCCCCCGCCACGCCGAAGCGATTTGCGTTGCATGTTGCTCCAGGCGACGGTCCGTTTGCCTAGATGCACGAACCGCACGGGCATCAGCAAGCAGCTCAGCTCGGGATTTTTTGGCCGTCACTTTGCGACCTTGAGCAGCGGATGGGAACATATGTAAGTGGTTTGAGAGGCTCGAGAAAAAACTTGATGCCGATGGGCAGGCTCATCAGCACGTGAAGCCTGGCCAATTGACAGGCTATCACTCCTACGAAGGCACAAAAACTAGAGAAATTGAATTAAATCCTGTGAGGTTTTTTTGTGAATATCGCTGCTTGGGAAAAATACGGCTCAAATGTCCCTCATCATCATCAGCAGGCCCCCCTCAAAAATGCAACACTTGATCCTGACTTCAGTGGGATACAGACTGGCTGCAAATCATTTTGTTGCTCCAAAATTACCAAAATACTGGTCACCAGCTGGTCCTTTCACCCACAAAGGCGAAAATGCGTTCTGTGGCTCGCATTCTAAGCTGCCTGGCAGCCGTTGCCGTGCTTGGCAGTGCGTCAGGTGCTGGAAACTCGAAAGCTGGGCAGCACCAGCACAATACAGGCCCAACCCATGATAAGACACTCAAGACTGCACAAGATGGGCAGCCTGCTGTGGGCAGCAGCAAGCCTACACAATCGGCAGCAAGTCCCGACAGTACCTCGCAACCCGCTGAGTCACAGATGTTGAGCCTGGCAGACAGGATCAGTGGCGCCGTCTTGGGATCACTGGTGTCCGATTCCATCTGTTTGGGATCCCACTACGAGTATGATGCAACGAAGATTGCCAAAGCGTAAGCGACACGCTCGTCTATCTCGGCGCCTGAATGCCCCACAACCGCGAATGTTTCCATGCAGGTACGGCCACAAGCCCGTGGATAGGCTTCTGGCCCCGGGAGAAAAGCTCGGAGGTAAAACACATGGAGTTGGCTGGGGATCTCGTAATTACCACCCAGGGCGCAAGGCTGGAGAGCACACTGACTACGGTGAGTGAGGTCTGCTGGAGTAAATTTCGTCAAAGCTTGCCCGGCCCGTCGGCATGCACGATCGAATCTTTGAGGCAGCCGTGACCACAGCTGATGCTTTTTGTGCAGGTGATAATGTTTTGTACATGCTTGAGGTATGTGTGGCTTGTTGCGCCACGATCGATAGACAGTGCCCTGCTCGCTGTGCTGTTGTAGTCTGACGTCATCAGACTTGAAAGCACGACAGGCTTTGGTTGCTGCACGCGCACACAGTGCGAGCCCAATCACACCTGTGCATTTGCAGTATTTCGCGAAGCACTCTGGCCAAGAGGTGACGCCATTCTCCATGCAGCACTACTACGATGAGCACTGGGCAGCCCAGTACGAAGGCTGGGAGTCAGGGGATTGCCGCGCTTGTGGGGCGTGGATCGACACCATGGTGAAGCATGTGCTGACTAACACCCGCAATGGAGCCCCGCTGCACCGCGCTGGGGGGTACAGCAATGCCCAGGTGGTGCGCTTCCCTGCCGCCTTGGGGGTGTATGCCCACGAGGGGGAGCTGGTGACAGCCGCCCAGGAGAGCACCCGGCTGACCAACCACCACCAGGAGCCTGTGCTGGCTGCTGCATTCTGGGCCCGCGTGGCCTTCCGCATCGTGCATGGAGACGAGCGCTCCTACCAGGCGATCATGGAGGAGGTGGCGGGCATCCTGAAGAACGACTTCATCCACACCAAGCTGCAGCAAGCCATCGCGAAGGTGCAAGAGGCAACCGACCCCAACAAGCCCCTTTCGCAAGAGAAGTACGTGGACGACTTGGCCCTCACCAGCATGGCTCGTCTGTGGGATGTGGGGCGGAGCGAGCCCATCAAGGTGGGCAAGGCCTCCCCCACGGAGGGCACCCTGCCTGGCGCCATATACTTCATCCTCAAGTACAGCAACATGGCTGATGCTGCTCGTGCAAATGCTATGGTGGGAGGCGACAACGCAAGCCGTGCAGTGCCCATTGGCATGGTGATGGGTGCTCGGGAGGGCCCCAAGGGCGTCCCTGCACATTGGGCCCAACAGCTCAAGCAGCACGGCAACGTGCTGGATCTGGTGCAGAAGCTGCCTCTGGTGAGCGGCGCTGTAGGCGGTGCGCACACTGAATTATGATTTTGATTGGATGTCGCGCTTGTTGGTGTGCGCGGGGAACGGGTGGCTTGGCTCTGCGATGAGTACCGTGAGAGCTTTTGTAGATTCGCGAGAAGCTCAACCCCCCAGCACCAAGGGAAGCCCTGTGTGCCAGCGCTGCTTCATGCCTTGATGCATCATCCCGGTGTACTTCATCAGTCTTTGACACTTTGCGCGTGCGTCTTCCTCCTGGGCTTTCCTCGAGTATTTCATTTCGCTTGAGCGCAAACGCCGAAAAATCGAAGACACACGATGTTGTCTCTCGCTGCTGCTGCACGCAGCTCAGCTGCTGCGGTCTTCAAGCCTGCTGCCTTGGCACGAGCATTTTCAGCTGATACAGCAACCCTTCCCATCAAGTCTCCTTTTGTCGCACATTGTAAGTTTGAGCGCGTGCGTGGAGATGCAGTGCACCGGCAGGAACTGCATGCCACAACTCTCGTTTTGACTCAGTGTTTGACGGCCCCAATGTGGATGAAGTTGAGACCAGCAAAGATGAATTGCTGCAGTTTCACAAGCAAATGTTCACCATCCGTCGCATGGAGATTGCTTGTGACTCCGAGTACAAGGTCAGTCGGGACATGATTGGTTTGCGCGTGAAAACCCGCATAGCATCTCGATTGCAGGCACGCAACATTCGTGGATTCTGCCATTTGTACGACGGCCAAGAGGCAGTTGCAGTCGGCATGCAAGCCGGGCTATCTGAGCGCGACAACCTGATCTCCACATACCGCTGCCACGCTTTGCAGCTGGTTCGTGGCGACACAGTGGACCGCATCTTGGCCGAGTTGTTTGGTTTCCAGCAAGGCAGCAGCGGCGGCAAGGGCGGCAGCATGCATTTCTACTCCAAGAAGAACCGCTTCTGGGGCGGCGCTGGCATTGTCGGAGCGCAGGTGCCTGTTGGCGCCGGCCTTGCCTTTGCCGACAAGTACTTGAGCAAGGGTGCCGAGTCCATGCCCATCTCTGTGGCCATGTACGGCGATGGCGCTGCCAACCAGGGGCAGATCTGGGAAGCTGCCAACATGTCCAAGTTGTGGAACCTCCCCGTGGTGTTCTTGTGTGAGAACAACCAGTACGGCATGGGCACGTCCTCTGAGCGTTCCTCGGCCAACACCGAGTACTTCAAGCAGGGAGGTGTCATCATCCCCGGCCTCAAGGTGGACGGTATGGACGCTCTGGCGGTGAAAAAGGCCATGCAGTTCGCCAAGGAGTACTGCGGCGGCGGCAACGGCCCCATGTACATGGAGATGAAGACGTACCGCTACCACGGGCACTCCATGTCTGACCCAGGCATCACATACCGCAACCGCGAGGAGGTGTCTGAGATGCGCAAGACAAAGGACTGCATTGAGTTGGTGAAGCAGCGCCTCATCAGCGCCGAGTGGGCCTCAGAGGCGGAGCTGAAGGACACCGAGAAGACCATCAAGGCGGAGGTGGACGAGCTGGTGGCCAAGGCCAAGAGCGGCACACAGCCGGATGTGGACCAGCTGGACAAGGACATCTTCCTCAACGAGATGCCGTCCATTGTGCGCATGCCCGACAACGCCAAGACCCGGCACTACTAGACGCAGGGATGACACCTGTGCCTTGCAGCTTGCGCAGTCTTGTCCCGCGCCCAATGCATACTTTATGTCAGAGCACCTGCTGGGTGTACACTATATGACGTCACACAGCTGCCCTGCTTAGTCTGCATGTGCATGGAACTCGGATGCCTGGAAGGCGCTGTACAGGACAGGGTCCTTGTCGCCTGCAATGGTGCATGCCAAGCAGATGAAGGCGCCTGACACCATGAACACAAGCAGAACAATCACCCAGACATACACCTGGTAGTCATCGATTTCAGGGGTGGTCCATGGCCGTGTGCAGTTGCCGGTGTCGTTGCTCTCTCGCAGCTGGGGGGCCCCTGCAGAGACGGGAATGCTCAAGGAGCGACGGGCAGCTGAACGGGCCGCAGCATGCACCTCAGCAGCAGGGGTGTCGCCCACTAGCGCTGCCACAGCTTCGTCTACAGAAGCTGCTTGCACGCCCACGATCACGTCGGCGGGTCGTTGGATGTGCGCCGCCTGCAGTGCAGCTGAGTCAATGGAGGCTGGGTCCACAATGCGCACAACGCGCAGGGCCACGTCAGACCCTTGCAGCATGCTGCTGGCTGCAGACATGCTGCTGGCCACACACACAAGGAGGGGGACGTGGGGGGCCACCTTGCTGGGCAGCACTGCTGGAGCGAGCTGCTTGCAGGGGCCGTCCGACGCTGTGGTCTTGAAAGCATGTGCAAAAGCGTACGCCAGTGACGCAATGTGGGGTGCGGAGGACGCAGAAAGCCCACCTTGTGCCAGCTGCTCACTCAAGTGTGGGCCAGCTGCTGCCAGTGTCTGGGCCTGCGCTTGGCTTTGGCTGATGAAAATAGACAAGCCACCGAGCGGGCGGCCAGCGGACCATGTCGGGAGCCCTAGTTGGGCGCATGCATCTTGGTCAACTGAAGGGTCGGTGGTCAACCCAAGGGCATGAATCGCACACATCAGTGTTGTGTGTAATGCATGCTGCTGGCTGTAATCTGTGGCAGCGAGTGCTGGGACCTCCACACGCAGCCCAAGAGAGCTCTGCAAAAAGGGTGCGCCTGATGCGACTTGCACTGTATGAACGATGCTTAAAACTCAACGTACACCAAATGCACTGAGCGCACATAAAAGTATGAAGCACGCAGTCCTCATAGCTGTTACTGCAGCAAAGTCGAATGTGCTTGAGGTGCAAAGCACTTTCCCTGAAATTCCCGTGCACTGCAGGCAGGCTTTCCAAACAAAGCGGTCAGGAATACTGAGCTGATCTTGTGCAAACGGTGACGTATAATGACAGCAATGCATTGGCATTTTTTGGGGAACAAATAATTGCTCATGCCGGGAATGTTGCCTCACAAATCATGTATGCATTCATTCACGTATGTATAATATTTGCGAAACTTGCAATTTGACCTGTCCCCATTACTTTTGGAGCGTTAGTCAGCATTTTTCAGCTGATAGATCCTGTTGTGGTAATACATCACCGCGCAGCATCAATTGTGAGTATTTGCGATGAGAACCCGTGCAGCTTTCGGAGCGCCGCTACAGCTGTTTGCGGAAACTGCTCCTTGTGCTTTTGGTAGTCTCGCCATCGATTTTAAGAGTTTGCGATGGGCTTGAGCTATCGCAGCGCCAACAGATGTGCTAGCATTTCATGGCACATTCTGGCCCAGGCTGCGATCAATAGGCTGAACGGGATGTGCTGCTGCAGCATGCCATGCCGGACTGCATCGCTAGGTTTTAGGTTTGCTGTACAGCTCACATCTGTGAAGTCCAGCTGCAGCAGCACAGCAATTATATTGCGTTAGGTGCCAAAATCTGTATGGTGCTGTGTTTAGTTGTCTTATTTTCGTTTGTGTTGAGAGCACGACTGCAAGTGCCTTGGCTGCGGCTTTTGACATTTCCCTTCTCGCAGATGGGCAAGACCAGCCACAAGTACGGCAACTGGCAGGAGCAGGAGGCCAGCGGCGAGGAGAAGACCGCCAAGACCCGCGCAGGTTACATGCGCGTGCACTTCAAGAAGGCACGTGAGGTCGGCCATGCCATCAAGGGCATGCCTCTGCTGAAGGCCAAGTGGTACCTCGAGCAGGTGCTTGACCAGAAGCGTGGTATCCCCATGAAGCGCTTCACAGGTGGCTGCGGCCGTCACTCCGTTGGCAAGTTGGAGAACGCCCCCGGTAACTGCGTGGCTTTCCCCACCAAGCCCACCCAGCTGTTCCTGGACCTGATCACCAACGTGCTCGCCAACGCCGAGGAGGCAGGCAAGGGCCTGGACTCCACCAAGCTGGTCATCAAGCGCGTGCAGGTGAACCGTGCCCCTAAGACCCGCCGCCGGACTTACCGCGCACACGGTCGCATCGGCAAATACGAGGGCTCCCCCGCTCACATTGAGCTGGAGGTCGAGGAGATCGGCGCCCAGGTTGAGAAGGCCCCCGATGCCGCTCAGCCCCGCCTGACCGCCAAGCGTGCCGCACAGCTGCGCATCACCGCCGGTGGCGGTGCCGCTTCCGCTTAAGCGTTAGAGGTATTCACCGGGACATACCGTTCCATCCACACAGTTTGAATGCACATGACAGCATTGAGAGCCACACTACTCTGTCTGCATCGCACGTTGCTGCGGAGCAACTCACGACATTCTGCTTGTATTATTTGACACGGATTATTGTAACAGAAGTTCTAACTAGGCAAGGGAAGGGGCTTAACTTGATGCAGCTGCAGTGGGCGATATGGCTAGGGCCCCGTCTGCCTCAAAGCCAGCAGGCAGAGCATTTGCAGCAACACACGCTGCAGTGATTTCCTCAAACAGATGTGCCGCATTGGGCGTGTCCAGCTTCACGTCGCCCAGGCGCCCATGCACAATGTGGAAGCCGGTCTGCATGACCTCCTCCAGGATGACGTGCTCAGCGGAGGCTGCTGCAAACAGCTTCACCACAGCAGTGCGCTGCTCCTGACCGCGGTCAATGGCCAGCAGCAAAGCGCGCTTCACTGCCTCGTGCAGCAGGTGAGGCACTGCCAGGGCCTTGAGCCCAGCGAGTGTCCCCTGCACATCGCCCCCCACAAAGAACTCCTCCACCAGAAGAGACAGCTCACGCTTCAAGTCTGACACCGAAGCGTTAGCATCTGAGACACCCCAAATGCGCTCCAGGCGAGTCGAGGCTTGGCGAATGCTCAGCAGCGCCACGGCAAGCGTGACCACACTGCCCCCGATAGCGGTGGTGTTGGGGTCAGTCAGGAAGGAGGGCGGCAGGATCTCGTCATGCACAGCACGAGCGATGAACTTTGCCAAAATGTCTTGAGCGTCTGGCACGTCCAGGGCCAAGTCGTCGGCTTGCTCCAACAAGCGCTCAAACGCACGAGCAACATGGCTGTGCGTCAACAGCACATCGAAGAGCTCAGACACAGCGCGAGACACAAGCTCGCGCTCACGATCTCCACGATCCATGCTCATTGTGATTGCACGCTTGATGAACTCCCATCGGAGCAGCGGGGCGTCCAGCTCACTCAAACCCCTGCAAACAAGTCTTGGCGTGCTAGCGTTACAGCTACTGCGCAGCCGCTTGCACGTACCGATACAATTCTGCCAAATCAGCTCCCAAGAAGAACTCCAGAACCAGTGGTGTAATTGCTTTCTTGTAGTCGCCTAGACTCATCCTGCCAGTTGGTGCACTCGCGCTGGATGCTCCAGCTGCGATTGCTCCGATGCCGCTCAACGTGCTGGCTGATGCTCGATCACTGCCGCCTTCCGCGGCCAATTCGGATTCGTGAGACGTCGTGCTAATTCCAAGGCGTTCAGCAATAGAAGTTTCTGCATTTTTTTTCAGCCCGCCTGCTGTTGAGGGTGCAGAAATTGCCTGGAACTCAGGGTCATCCTGCAACGTTTCGAGTTGGCGTGGTGAGCAGCCAGCATTTTCCGCAGAATCGTACCTCTTCAGGCATGTACGCTGGATCCGAGCGCTTCAATGGAGTAACATCCAAAACTTCACCTGCTACACCCCATGAGAATTTTCCTGCGCCACTTCTCTTAGTGCCGCGGGGTTTGCTGCCTTTATGCTGGGGCATTTCGGCAGGGCTGAGTAGCAGAAGCTTCTACTCGTGACAACGACGCTTGCAAAGCACGGTAGAATACAATCTTGACAACGGAAGTCAAATGCTGCGGAAAATACCGAAGTTTGGTGATCGATGGCTGATTTTTGACGAACTTCGATTGATTTTCTGCAGCAGCCTGTGCCCCCCCAGAGTTTGAAAATCAATGTTTGGGGTGCGCTTCGTAAGGAAATCATGTGATCAACCTCGAACTTTATCACAATGAAAATATGCAAGCCGCATGCGAGCTCAATAGTCAGCATAAAGTTGAACTTCAGATGAGTCGTTTTCGGAGGCGCAATCTACATCTTGAGAAAATAATTGCGTTTCATCGCGTTTCGCTTTAGCCTGTCATGTGGCAGGCTCTGAGGCGCCTCGTCGGTGCAGGAAGCAACCAGGAAGACGAAGAGGGCCTTCGAGCGAGCATCGTAAAGCAACTTGCACATAATCTGTCCTTACCAGATGCTTTTGGCCGGGGAGATGCCCTGTGGAGTACAGCTTCAGTCGGTACAGTTCTGAACCAAGCCCGACACTCCTACCTCACCGACGCATCTGTGGGAGCTGCTAGGCTTGCTGTGGCCGACCCTACAGCTCGCCAAGCATGGCAAGGCAAGGACAGAATCAAGACAGCCGCGATTGGTCTGGTTTTGTGTCTCAACATTGGCGTGGACCCGCCAGACAACGTGCGGTTTGGCGCTGCTGCTACTCTGGAGTGCTGGCAAGATCCATTTGCCTTGCCTGCCCAGCAAGCAATTGAAGCCATTGGGCGAGCACTGTACAAGCAATACAAAAGATGGTCATCTTCTCCGAAGTATACCATTTCACTTGATCCTACACTGGACAACGTGCAGGCGCTGGTTCGGCAGCTGCGCACAGCGGCAGGGGCAGACAGGGTGCTGCTGCACTACAACGGCCACGGGGTTCCCCGCCCTACTTCAGCTGGTGAGCTGTGGGTGTTCAACAACAACTACACGCAGTACATGCCGCTGTCCATCACCGACCTGCAGGCCTGGGTGGAGCAGCCAGCTCTGTTTGTGCTGGACTGCTCTGGGGCCGGGGTGCTGCTGTCCTCTTTCTTGGACGACAGCGGCTACGCAGGCAGCCCCATGGGCCACAGTGCGCATTCACGGATGGGCAGCAGTGGCTTTGGTACCAGCACTGCTGCCCGGGGCGCCTCCAGGCATGGGCGCACCGCCAGCGGCACACCGCTTGACCCCTCTCGCAGAGAATGGCTCGTGCTGGCAGCGTGTGGGGCTGCAGAGACGCTTCCCCGCCACCCTGGGCTGCCAGCTGACCTGTTCACAGCATGTCTTACGGACCCCATCCGCACTGCACTGCGGTGTTTCGTCCTGGAGAACCCCCATGTGCTCCCAGCCAGCGCCCTGCCGCTTCTGTCCAAGCTGCCGGGCAAGCTCACGGAGCGGGGGGCTCCAATGGGCCAATTGAACTGGGTGTTCACTGCTGTCACAGATACAATTGCGTGGCATGTACTTCCCCGTGACGTGTTCCTGCGCTTGTTCCGCCAAGACCAGCTGGTGGCTACCCTGTACCGGCACTTCTTGCTGGCTTGCCGCATCATGCCCAAGTATGGGTGCAACCCGTGCAGTGTGCCTGCCATGCCTGAGGGTGTGAGTGTGCACCCACTGTGGAGCGCGTGGGATGTTGCGCTGGAGCGTATGGCTTCCCTCCTGCCCTTGACGTTGAAATTGACGCCCGCTGAGATGGAGGAGGCCGGCATCTCCCAGGACAGTGTGGCTGCAGTTGCATCGCAGCAACAGAAGATCCTGCAGCAGCGGGCAGCCGACCTGGCAGAGCAGCGAGCGGCAAAGGCAGCCTTCCTGCCGCAGCAGATGCTGCACCACGCTCAAGGCATGTGGACCCCCCCGTCGGCCCTTGCAGACACCCCCACGCCAATCCCTAGCGAGACTAGCAAGCGACCCACAGCAAAGAAAGCCTCCGACAAGGATGACCTGCCTGTTGCACTGGAGTTTTTTGACGCACAGTTGATGTCCTTCGCTGTGTGGCTGTCGCACATGCGCTCGTGTGGTCAGTGGGGGAGCAGCGCTGATATATTCTCACCCCCCATTCTCCCCAGCCTGCACTTGACAGAGGGTGGTGGTGGGCTGGGCATGAACATTGCCAGCATGATGAATCGTGCTTTTGGTGTTGTGCCTGCTCCCTGGCGGCGTTTGGCAATGAGCGACCCTGCATGGGGGATCGCAGTGGGGTCTTTGGGGGGGCAGATGCCCCTTCTTGGGGCCCCCGTGAACAGCTCCAGTGCCGGGCATCTGCCACTGCTGCTGCAAGTCATGCTAGCTGGTGTACGCCAGCAGCAGGGGCTGGCACTTGTGGCAGCGTACACATCCATGGGCCCATGGGCGGTGCAGGAGGCGTTGACGGTGGGCGCACATCCCTACCTGCTGCGCATCCTGAGCCGAGGAGCAGAGCGTCTGGTGCCGGAAGTGACGTACATATGGGGGCGCATCCTAGCCGCGGATGGGCCCAGTCAAGAAGACTTGGTGGACAATGGTGCTGTGAGCACATTCGTGTCTGCACTTCACCGGTGCTTGGTGAACCAGGAGGACCCAGATCCGCTGCTGGCGCACCTGCCAGTGCACTTCCATGCACACTCTGACGAAGTACATGGTGCTTTATCCATGCCCCACACACCTGTGGAGAATGCCACTGCAGCTTTGAATGCTGCCTTTGTCCTCGTAGGGTTGCTGCGCAGGCGGCGAGAGGCAGGCTCCTCTGCCCGAAACGAAGGCATTGCAGTGCCTGCAGCGCAGCACAAGGCGATGCAAGCAGACTTGCTGGGAGTGCTCTCTACAATTTGGACGCCAGCCGTGATTGAGAGCATGACTCTTGGGTCTGCACTTGCTGGCACACAGAGCAGTGCCGGGTCTGCGGGGCCACACACCACGGCCCCCTTCAACATGGCACCCGACGGCGAGTTGGGGGAGGAATCCACCGAAACAGATGGTCGCGCAGCTGAGGGTAACAAGACTGCAGTTGCACGGGAGACTGGTGTGCTGTTGCGCGTGTGGATGTGCATCTTGGCGGGGCACGCGGTTGTGGACAACTTCGACGCACTTGGGCAGTTGTGGGACAGCCCGCTAGTGGATGCTGTGACATCTTGCCTGCTTGATGTTTCACCGGAGGTGCGAGCTGCAGCTGCATTTGCGCTTGGCTGCTTCCAGCGCGCCGACAATGCCCACGTGCCGGTGCTCAAAAACAGGCGAGATAGCGACTCTCGCTCAGAGATTGCCACGCCAGCACGCGACGAAGAAAGCAGGGGTGGGCGGCCGCAGCACGAATATAGTCATGAGCATTCGCCAGAAGCCACTGGCGGCTCAGTTGGGCGGAAGCAAGCCGACAGCGCCAATTTGCCAGGCGACCCGTGGGCACACGTGAGCCTTCCGCTGTATGCAGCCGCCGCTCACCGCCTGGGGAAGGATGCTCAGCATCAAGGTGTGAGCAGCATGGCAATCCAGCTGCAGCAGCAGCACGCCGCACACGTTTGGAGCACGGCACTTGAGGCTGTGCGGACTGCAGCCGGACACGACTACGACCGAGTGCCTACTCGAGATGCAACAGGCTCCAGCACATCTGTCATTGGCACTTCTTTGTCCCCCCAGTCGCGCGCAGCTGTGCCCCTGACTGGCCTCAGCCTGAAGATGGAGCGGCTGGAGCGTCTGGCCCCCGGCATCAGTGCCAGCGCCATGTCCACCCCCCGGCATATTGAGAAGGCTGCGCCGCCGAACAGCTCGCAGTGGATTCACGCCGTGCGCAGCATGACACCTCCCATGATCAGGGCCAACCCTGCTGTGCGGGCACTGTCAGACATGAGTGCCGCCGCCGCCACTGCCAGCGACACAGGGGACAAGCTGTATCTAGGCCTTGCCCTGCAGCTGGCAGCCATTGGGACCGCCACAGCAACGCCACCTGCAGTGGCATTCACGGCATATCACCCGCCGTACATCCCGCTTGCTCCGCCGCAGAACTGGACAGACGCACTTCACGAGCCCTCCTCTCCCACCAACCGCTCGGCTCTGTCAGGGGGGCACAAGCGAGGCACCGCGCTGCTATCTGCGAAACAAGACTCAAGCAACTATCCCGGAAGTCCTATTTTGTCTCCGTCGCCGGTGGCTATGTCGCGAGGTGCGTTGTACCAGCGAATGGAGCGTCCCTACCGTGCGTCCATTTTCGACGCAAGCCGCGGAGGACGTCTGAGGCCAGCCGGTGGGCGAGGCAGCATGCTAGCCTCCATGCCTAGCCAAAGCAGCTTGCCGCGCGATTTAGGGGGTATTGGTCCTCGCAGCGATCCCGACCCTGACCACATTTTGGATGCCCCCCCCCCAGACATGTTTCAGAGGATGCTTCTACGCGGGATCGGGAACGACAGCGGCAGTCCCCACACTGTACCAGGCTCCTCAAGTGGCACTGATGGAGTTATTAGTGCGACGGGCTTCACATCCGAAGCGACTGGCTTCGGCCAACAAGCTGCCCTTGTGTCCCAGCTGTCAGACCCGTCCAAGCTGGAGGCTGAGGAACACCAGCCTGTACGACTGGGCAATGTGCCACACGACAGCGAGGAAGATGCACATTTGACAGAGATCAATCATCTCCCAGACGGGGAGCTCCGCACAACTGACCGCATCATGAGCATTGAGTCGGCCGGCCCTGTGACACTCTCATCAGAGCTGGGCGTCACCACGGTGTCCGCAGGCTTTGCCCCGCCCACCATCACGACAAGCATGCCAACTAGCACACAGGATGTGTACTCCGGTACTCAGCATGTTCAGCTTCCCCCCAGCACGTCACCCGTACACGAGCACATGTCCCCAGGCATGTCCCCTGCGCCCCTTCGCAGCGATACCCTGACGGCGCCTCGCCGCATCGCAAGCCTGACGGTGCCTGTGACTGTCCCAGAGGATGGCATGCCTGAGGATGCCCCCCCACACACATTTGATTTCAGGAGTGCACAGGCTCGCGACTGGAACATGGCCCACGAGACCCCCCACACCACACCCCGGGCGCTGCGTGACACATCATACGGGCCCGAGACTGCGCTCTCTGCGTCATCTCAATACTCACAGCACGCAAACCCGTCTGTTGCTGAGCTGTTTGCCAAGTCTGCTGCAGCGCTTGCCCCCGGCGCCTCGCCTGCTGTGTCTCCAAGCGCCTCATTCCCCAGCAGCTCGCCTGCATCCCGACCCCCAACTCCAAGCCACGCAGATGCACAAGCAGAACAGGCACTCAACGTTGCCCAGAGCCTTCTGCCTCCACGCCACATCCGCAGCTCTGCCAGTGCACTTGACCACGAGCTAGCGGTAGCGTCGTGTCTTGCCGGCGCCGCTGCAGACGGCAGTAGCGTGGTCCGCATTGAGATCGTGAACTCAATGGCAAGATTCGTCACCTCAGCACCGCATTCCAGTGCTCTGATGGCGGTGGGTGCATTGCACTGGCTGTATGTGGTTGCAGACCGCTGCGAGGGCGGCTTTGGCGCGGCGTTGTCGCCTCTGTCTGCCTCCCAGGCTGCCCGGCAGCAGGCCCGGGCAGGGACAGACAGCAGCACATGGGACCCTGCATTCGATGGCACACCTGAGAGCATGATTACCCCGGGGGACGGCAGCCGCATGGGCTTCATGCGCCGTGTCTCTCGCACATCCTCCCATGGAGCCAGCCCCGGCAGCGAAAACGGGGACGGGGGCGTCACGTGGGGCTGGTGGGACTTGTTCCACTCCGTCATTACGGGAGCACAGAATCACTGGGCCAAACAAGCGCAGGGGGGTGACTCTGTGACGCCTGTTGCTGACCTGCAGTCGCACACATCCGCGCTGCGGGATGTGTATCTGCTGCTGGGCCCCCGCGGCCTTTTGTACTCATCAGTGTGGAACACGCTGCTGCACTTGCAGAAAGACGCCTGCCCTGACGTCAGCGGCGCCGCCACGGCTCTGGTTGTGCGCATCACACTGCAAGTAGACATGGAGCTACAGGCAGCACATGCCCGAATGTGTGGCGTGCGCACCCCCCAGATTCGTGCCCAAATGCAGGCTAGCATGGGCTGGGCGGCCCAGCCTGGTATGGAGTTTGCGTCTACCCCAGGCTCCATGACTGGAACTCCTGGCAGTGCTGCCGGCAGCAGCCGTCGCAGCTTGGGAGGGCGGGACACCGGCATGCAGTATAGGCGGGACTTGTACCGTCAGCTGGGGGTGCCTGGTGCGCCCAGTGAAAGCAATGCTCGCAACGATCCAAAGGCGCCCTGTGTGCTTACCATGAAGACTGTGCCTGCGGAGTTCGGCGGCGGTCGGTCGCCACCCCCCCCGTTGATCAACGTCCCTCAGGAGCTAGTGTGGTCCCTCACGGGCCCTCTCAGCGGCCTGAACATGGTCTCACGCTTCACGGATTGGGCATCAGATTTGTACTTGAGTGCCAGCAGTGAGCTGGGCCCAGGCAAGCCGGCGACCCCCCCTCCACCCCCTCGCACCAGCACACCAGTGTCACCCATGCCTGTGACCAACTTGCAGTCCCTAGCCGTGTGGAGCCCCACGCGGGGCCTGCTTGGTCGCCCCAGCCGCTCGGCATTGAGCTCCTCTGCTCGTGAGCAGATGGGACTTGCTCGACAGGCTGTGCTGAGGGTGAAGATGAAGGAGGGGGTTGCCCTGGCTCTGACAGGCTTTGCGCACCCCATGGAGGTGCTGCAGGCAGCTGCTCGAGCTCTGCTGTACCGCTCTAGCACCAAGCATGTGCGCGCTAGGGTGGCCACTGTGGCTGCCCCGTCAGGCGGCGGGCGTGACGAAGTGTCCGACGACCGCAGGTGGTCACAAGACAGAACCCGTCCCAGCAAAAGCACAGTCAAGCGCGATGTGCTGGAGCCACCACCGACTCCACGAGGCGTGCTGCCTGCCCGGAACGGGAAGCCAGCGCGCTTTTTGGGGTCGGACTCAGAGGAAGATGCGTCGCTAGGCGAGGCGGCCATGACTCGGCCGCGGCGCTCCGGGGGCAGTGCCCTCGGCAACAGTGGCAGCGCAAGCGACACCGATGTGTCAGCCTCCGATGACCCACACACACAGACTGGCTTCCGAGTGGGCGGCAGCTTGTACGCTTCCCAGCAGGACATGAGGGGCAGCGGGGCGGGCGACGAGATTGGGCCGCTAGCTGCAGGCCGCCCTGAGAGAGCTCGCTCTTCTGCCCTGGGTACGCCCACGTGGATGGCGGAGTCCCCCACTGCAGGGCCCATCATGCGGACGCCACCTCTGGCGGGACAGGGCGGTGCATCGCAGTCCCGTGCCAGGGGGGTGTCCACTGGGGCAGGGGGGGTGGGCGACGCCACCGACACGTCCTCCCCCATGCCTGCCATGCGCCTTGGCAGCCCGGCAAGAGACTCTGTGCCTCCAGGCATCAAGCTGCCTCCCAGCAACGGAGCACAAGGGGGCCAGGATGAGGTTGCGGAGGCGCTGTCCTCCCGTCTACCCCTGGCCATGGTCGCCTCCGCTTCTGCCGAGGAAGTGCAAATCGCCTCTGCCTACGCCAAGAAGCTCAGCCAGAAAGCCATCCTGTACACTGGGGCACCGGTGACCCCACACCTGCTGTGGCACCCAACCTTGCCCATTCTGGTCACCTGTGACAACGGAGACGGTCTGTCTGTGTGGAATGTTGACAACGGCAGCAAAATGCGCCAGTTCAACAGCACCCCCATGCCCACCGGGAGCTCCAGCGCAGTGCGGCAGCTGTTGCGCACCCCCCAAATGGCATTCCGTGTGCCCTCAGCGCACTCCCTTGCTGCCAACATCATGATGGGGCGGGCGGGGGCATCCCAACGGCAGGAGGGGGCGCCTGGGTCGGCTGGCCCAACTGTGCGCACGCGAGCAGCGTCAAACGCCAGTGCAGGGAGCGTAGCTTCTGCCCAAAGCGGCACGGGCTCTCGTGCCACGCAGGGCGGCTCCTCCGCAACACCGGCTGCCTCACCTGGGGCAGGCAACGGCACAGCGTCTGTGAACACAAGGCGTAAGGCAGCACGGGTGTCAGACATGATCTGGATCAACGAGCAGGAGCAGCCGCTGCTGTGTACCGCCTCTGTGGATGGGCGCATCCGTGTGTGGCGCAACGCCGTCCCGGATGTTGTGGTCGGGGTGGACGCAGGCGAGGAGCTGAACGAGGGGGGCTCTGCTGATTCCCAGTGGCGCCTGCCGCCCCGAGGCATGTTTGGGGGGCACAGCTTGCCCCCTTCTGGACATTGGGGCAAGGAGAAGATCATTGCGTCTTTCCACGGCGTGCCTGATGCCGGGCGCGGCGGGGCAGCCAGCTCTGGCGGGGTGGTGATGCAGTGGCAAGCCTCCAGCGGGCGATTGGTCACGGCTGGAGCCAGCCCCATGGTGCGCATATGGGACATGCAGCGAGAGCAGGTGGTTGGTCTTGCACGGGTCAGCGGGGGTGCGGACACCGCTGTGACGTGCATCACGTCCGCATACCCAGGCACAGGCGTGGTGCTGCTTGGCAAGAACACAGGCACCATCTCCGTGCTGGACACTCGCATGCGCGGGGTGCGCCACGATGCATCCAAGGTTGCCTCTCGCCTGCGGGAGCACAGGCGCTGGGTGGTGGGGCTGTCCCAGCCACGCAGCGGCAGTGGCTTCTCCGTGGTGTCTGGCTGTGTAGACGGGGAGGTGAAACTGTGGGACCTGCGCCACAACGAGAGCGTACGTACAATCAAGGCCCACAGCTCCCCAATGACTGCCTGTGTGGTGCACGACTGGGCACCCGTGATTGCCACAGGTAGCACAAGCCAAAACGTGCGTTTGTGGAAGCTGGACTCGTTGGCAGCGTGGTCTCCTCCTGGTGCAGACAGCAAGGCCCCCACAGTGCACACTGCCAGCAGCGCTACCAGCGAGGCGGTGCACCCCATTGGTGTGCTGCGCTACCATGAGGGCTTCCTTGGGCAGCGCATCGGCTCAGTGGCTGCTTTGGCATTTCACCCGTACAACATGCTCCTGGCCAGCGGGGCCACAGACCCCTTTGTGGGCGTGTACGCCACCTCTGTGGACACGGTGGTATCGGGAGGCATGCCGGATGATGTGGGCGGCAGCAAGACTGCCCTGGGGTCCCCCAGGCGCTCACGCTCCTCCACTGGGACGCCTTCTTTCGGCTCAGGGCTGGCAGCCGACACGCCACTCACACGGGCACGACGGTCCCGCGGTTCCAGCACAACCCTCAGGTAAACGAGCAAGTGTGCTGCAGATAGCAGGTGTAAGAATTCAATTTTGCATTGTCGCTAGTCAGACAGACACACAATCAGCCCATGTCCACACGCACTTAGGCGTCGTCCACCTTGGGGGCCAGGTAGTAACGCACGTACCCAAGGCCCTCCACGTTGTACTCCACGACCAGGGGCACCTCGGGGGACATGCTCAAGGACACAGTGCCGGACAGGGCGGTGGCCTTGGTGAAAAAGTTCAGGTATCGCAGAGCAAAGGTCATCTCCACAGGCTCCTGCATGTCAATCAGTGTGCTGTCCTCGGGCTTGTCGGCTTCCTCGTGCTGCTTGCGGGTGATGTTGCCAGTTCCCAGGTCACCGGCCACACTGAACTTGACACCCTCCTTTGTGACACCAATGGTGCCTGCAGATGGCGCAAATGGTCAAGGCAAAGGCACCGAGCGTATTCAAAATTTACGTACATGTGTCGCCAAGCACGGAAAGATCGCGCACAATGCGCTGGAATTCGTTGGAGGGCATCTTAACAGTGCATTTGTACTCGGTCTCTGGAATGCCCAGGTTGTCTGCGTCAATGTCCTGCGCAAACAAACAGCAACGGCGTCAAGCAAACCAATTTCCGCAAGACCCAACAAAGCTGAGCAGCTTTGACAACTTACCATCAACTTCATCTCGAAGTCAGCCATGGAATTGCCAGACTCGGATTCGAAAATAAATGAGACAACATCTCCCTCATCGTCGGCTTTCAGTGTGATCATGTCAGAGTTGTTGGCACATTTCAAAATTTTGCCGACGTTCACCAGGTTCAGGCCCAAGCTCATGTTGCGGTCGCATCGGTAGTGGCTGAAGCCCTCTGCCTTCAGCAAGAGTGCACACAGAGACACGTGGCTGCTGTCCATAGCCTGTAAAGGAAATAAGAGCCGTGAGGTTGGATTGAGGTTGGGCTCAGGAGCATTCAAATTTTTGATGCACGGAACTGCTTGAAAACTAGACTCACCTGCAGGGTGATTCCAGATGCTGAGCAGTCAAACGTGGCATCAGTCACCAAATCCCTCATTGAGTCAATGATACGCTTGAAGGTGGAGCCTTCCTGGAATGTTGCCTCAAACATTTTGAAATAGTGAGCGGGTGTGCGAGCTGCTGATGCAGGTATCCTACGTAGGAGTAGAACTGGATCGAACAGATCTGATATGCATGTACTGCTGTGAAAATTTGAATTGAGAATCACCATGCCCGCCTCGAAGCTGAGGCACACTACGTTGAGCCTTTGGGGCCGCTGCCGTTGGGGTCTGAGCCCCCCTTGACGCAGCAAGGAGAGTTGTACCAGCTGTAAAGCAGTTACTGTCTGGCCGACAGTCTCTACGACACAAGCACTGTGCACAGTTTGAATTGGTACAGCCTCCCTACATAAGCCATACTGCTGTTGCGAGCGCATGGGCGTTTGACCGAGAAGCAGGTGAAGGCATGGGGCATATCTCAACAGGTGGTCCTACCGCTGCTCAAACCCGCAAGCAGGGGCTGCCAATGGGAGTTGTGGAAGCAACACACAAGCAACACACATCACAACAACGACAGTGTATTGTCCTACAGTATGCCCTCATTGTCAGCGGCTGTTGGTGCACGGCGCAGCTGAAAGGGGCACTGGGGCTGTGCACACCGAGTTGATGAACACACATCGTAGACACGACGCTGCAAACACGCAAGTAGGCACTTTGCACTAGGGGCACAGTATCAGTTTCCGTCCCACGGGTCCTTCTTGGACAGGAGGGCGGTCAGGGAGTCCTTCTTTGCCTTCTTTGGGCGGCCCTGCGCACATCGAAATTACATCACATACGACGTGTTCATCCAGAGACGACAACACACCTTCTTGTAATCTGCGATCTTCTTGTCCATCTCAGCCAGGTTTTGCTGGATTTTGGCGATCCTGCGAGCAAAGATGGTGCACATAAGCTCCAGCCTGATCGAGAAGGGCGCATGAGCTCGAGCCAGGCATGCGTACCGATCTGCCTGCACGCGCGTGTGCCTTTTGCCCTTAGGAGGGCGGGCAACCATTGCTTTAGGCTTGTTGTCCCACTCAGGATTCCATCCTTGTCCTGTGAGAAGTAGTTGACGGCCAGTGGAAGAGCGGAATATGAAGCTGCCACTAACCGGTACCGGCATCGTACGAGCCATAAGTTCCATCCAGAATGGCAAACTTGCGCATGACTGCAGCTTGACGCCGAGAAACTCGCGCACTTCGCCACTTTGGCCCAACCTTTTGAGGCATGAGGTCCTGAGGCAGAGTGTATGCTGTGGACAGCATAGGCCGAGCTGCCGTCACGGAGGACATTGCCCTTCGTCCAGCCAGGCTGGCCGCATTGGCAGCCTGTGCAGCAAAAACCTGCATTCTATGTGCGATGAGTACAACACTGAGTAAGAAACAGGGGCAGTCAGTTGCGTACTATGCAATGGAGCATTTTTGTCGAGTGCTTTCTCGTGTAGTTTTCTTGAGCCACTGCATGCAGGCGGCACGGGGGGGCTCGGCGCAAGCCACAGTGACACAGACATTGATTTGACTCAGAGGAGCAGTTCTTGCAAGGCACACAGTTGTTGCTTGACGGCCAATAAAGTGCCAACAACCAGTGAACAAGCTGCTTGATCTGGCTTTGTTTGGCAGGCACATTTTCCGCAAGCATGGCTGCTGCAGGTGGAGTTTCATGGTCACCAGACCCGGCAACCTTTCGCCAGATTCATGAATTTATCCAGCTGGCCTCATCAGGGCGCAAGGAAGTTCAGGCGCAGTCTCGTGCGGTACGTTGCGATGCGCCAGTCTGTTCGTCTGGGACGGCTGCCGAGATGTCTTCCCTCAGGCAGTCGCGACACCATGCCTCGTCTGCAGGAGCTGGACAAGCTGGAGAAGCATGTGGACTACCCTAAATACCTTGCGTATATGCTGGGTTCCACCAGCGACGTTTCACAGCACGTTGCAGCAGTGTGTGGCTTCACTTTGAATAGCTGGATCTCGCAGTGGTACGGCAGCCTGCCAGCCGATCACCAGGCGGTGGTGCAGGAGCTGCTCCTGCCGCCCATCATCTCCGTCAATCAAGATGTGCGCAATGCGGCAACAGCTGCCTGCGCCACCATCGTGCGCCAGGTGGGCCTTGCCCGTTGGCC
>Ga0307982_1000114_pt1 | contig 58501 bp, 46 predicted proteins | sample OrgLakmetagen989_FD_201847 | JGI IMG/M metagenome (GOLD analysis project Ga0307982, IMG submission 201847) | Saline water microbial communities from Organic Lake, Antarctica - #989 | ecosystem: Environmental > Aquatic > Non-marine Saline and Alkaline > Saline | place: Antarctica: Organic Lake... | reverse complement strand
TTTCCAGAATGTTTTTCGCGTGTTCTACGCGGCGCGTGCCGGTCCCCAAAGGGTCACACTGGAGCAGAAACATGGCCCCGTCTTGAGCTTCTTCAAAGAACTCGTTGACTTTTTGGCGCAAGTCTCGCTCTTGGTCTAGCTCGTGAAGCGCTACATGGGTCACTTCGAGCCACGGGCATTCGGTTGTGAGTTCATGCGTCACGTCGGAAGCCAGCGGCGAATGCGTCGCAACCATTACGCTAGCCCCTACCCCATCTGAAGTCCATTCTTCCAGCATCGTGTTGGCAAGCACTGGCAAGGACGAGTGTTGCTGGCGTCGAAAGTAAACATTCCTGAGGTCGAGGCCAAGTTCGTTTCTTATGGCTCCTTGCAGATCACGCTGAGCCAACACCCGGCAGACACGCTCTGGGCAAGCCAACCACAGTAATTGCTCCCAACAAGTTGCGAAAAGCTCACTTTCTTCGAGGTTCTTGGCAACCACTGGTGCTGCTGCTAAGCCACTTCCATCGGTAGCACTCTCAGCCATCTTCTTGTGAGATCCTTCAGTTGAAAAAGAATTTGAAACACTCTCTTGCCGTGCCCGCGTAGCCAGGAGAAGTGAGCTCAGGAAGTCACTGTGCCACCCACAAAAGGTCGCCCGCAAGGCCCCTTGTGTCGCCCCACCGGATTTTCTGTATCTGTGTTGACGCTGGCCTCCGGAATCTTTTTTCGCACTCTCGGCCGTGGCTGCACCTGCAACGGCAAACCGATTTGCCAAATCTTGAAGTCGTTTGAGGAGGAACTGATCGTTTGCTTCAAGCACGTCAGAGCGCTCCAGCACTTGTTTTTCGAAACGATTCAGTAGTGGGGGCGCCAGCCTCTCGTAGGCATCAACTTTCTCCACAACCACTACAACTCGAAAGCCTGGATGGATCGGGCAGAGGCGAGAGTGGGTCCCAAATGCCAAGCGAACGTACAACTGCCCGCCATAAGACGAGTAGTGCTGATTCAACAAGTCTAAAAGCAAAAAAAAAAGAAACGAGGAAAACCATCAGGGAAGAGTCAAGAAAAAAGACACAAACAAAAGGAAGAAAAACTCAAACCTCTCGAATGGGCCTTTCTTTACGTGCACGCTCTCATTCTCTTTCTTTATTTTAAAAGTATCCCGGCAACACCAGTCAACTCGTACCGTAGAGAGACTCGTAGAGGCTTTCGCAATGCACGAGCACTACCGTGGTCCCCACCGCCATGCACAGTTTCACGCGCTGAATGTCGAGCACAATTTGCAAGTCCGTTTGATCCAGCGGAAATTCACTCCCAAAGATCACTTCCGTTGTGTGGTGGCTGAGCGTTCCGCGATCGAAAACCAGAGGTAAGGCCCCGTTGTTTTTGGTCAAAAGCATCAGATGCCGTGCCGAAGGCTCTTGCAAGTTGGCTCGCACCAATAACTCGGTCCCTGGCCAAAACGTTGCGCTCGGTAACGGCAACCTTAACTCTTCAAAAAACTCTGAAACAATTGCTTCCATTTCTGCTGGCCGCCCTCCGAAGTTTCGAAGCTCGGCATTGAGCAGCATAAAGGCGTCAAGACCTGACGACAACTTTTCAACAGGATGCTTTGCAGACAGCATACTGGTCAATGAAGCCATGGCGCCGCTCGCGCTACCTAATTCTTCTCTTTTAACTGTGGGCGTGGGATTGTTGATGGCTGCATTGATGGCTCGCACGGTGGAGTAATACTCTCGTAGTCCCCAAAAGTCTGCGTGAGCCTGATAATGGTACACAGCACTGTACGCTCTCGCAAGAGCACCCAAATAGCCTTTGAGGTTGGCAGATTTGACCATGCCTTCTGCGGTCAACGCCAGGTCCTCAACCGTGGGCGCGGGGCGGTACAGATGCACGGCGCGGTTCATTTTCGCAGGGTCTAGCGTCCAATTGCTGATGCCCACCACGCTTTCGTTGTCGCCGGCTTCGTCCAGTAGTTTGTGAAGCACTTTGAGGGGTAAATGAGGCGACTGCTCGGCTAAGCCAACTTCGTCCAAGAGCACCACTACGACAGTCCCTGGAGACTCGCGGCGGTAGCGCTGAGCAGACGCGAAGGCTTGCTCGATGCCAGCTGAGGTGGAAAGTGGACTGCACTGGTACGGAAATACTACGAGGGAGTTTCCAGAGAAAGGAGCAAAGAGGGCATGTTCAAAAGTGAATTAAAGAAGTAAACGCCCCCTTACTCATGAGTATTTCATGCACACACCTGCATTTCCCTTCAATTTAGCAAATCAATAACACAAGAAAAGCTCAGAAAGATAGCACGAAGCGGAGTTTGAAGAAAGACATACAAACCTTCCACAGCGGGCAAGCTCTTAAGAAAGGCAGTGTCAGAAGCTGAGCCGTTCAAGTTTTGCTCAATCAAGCCCATGGCAAACGACTTGGAAGAGCCCGGTTTGCCGACGACAAAAATGGGAATTTGGTTCAAGGTCGAGACCAAAATCATGAACATATTTTCACAGAGCGCTTCGTTGAGAGCAATGCCTTCACCAACATTGAACTCGCGCGTGAATTGCCGTTGTGTTTCACTCAGCGTGGTCTCAAAAGGTGTCACTGTCTCAAGCATGAGCCACTCGCACTTGCCAGGCCAGCCACTTGGCCCATACATTGCATCTTGATAGTCTCCGAAGTCTGCGGCTCCAGTTTCTGCATAAAAGTATGTGCTCTGTAGTTCACGCCAAGCGCTGCAGATGACTCTCACGAGAATTGTGCGCTCGTTTCGAGGTAATCGGGCATGGTAGCAAAACGCCAACGACAAAATGAGAGATTTTCGAACCACCGTTCGCGCAACAGGCCGGAGGGCATAGAAATCAGAGAGGTCCCACCGCTTGCTGTAGTGCCGGTTCTCATAAAAATGAGCCCCAAAGAATTTGAAAACTATACAACAACGCCTGACGTCTCTGAGCGAGGCAGCGGATCGTTCCCCGCCACTAAGTTTGCGAATGCACTCCTGAGCAGCGCAGACTAGCTCGGTAAATACATCAACAAAATCATCAAAATCGCTCTCTTCGTTGGCCCAAGACGACGTCCATGCCGAGTAAAAGTTCGCTGTAGGCTCTGCCTCAGCTGCAGGTCTAGCTGAATTTGCTTCGAATTCAGACTTGAGCTGACTCTTGATAATCGCATGGATGTAAAGCTTTTCAGTGCTATCTTTTAAGGCACCGAAATCAAATATGTGATCAATCATTGACTCAGGCAGCGGGTGCACTCTGTACACCAGATTGCGCAGCGGATCCTTGATGCCCGTGCCCACGTTTTCCCCCAGCCCGCGCTCGTGCTGCTCAAATACCAAGCCAGCCATTTCTTCGTTGCCGTACAAGGAGTTGTTGGCCGCCCGCAAACGGTAAGGATTGCAGGCAGCGATGATTTTCAAATTCGGTGGAATGGGAACACCGTTGAGGCAGCGGTCGCACACAATCTCCCGGAAGAGGCCCATGCAGTTGCAGGTGTTCACTTCGTCGTAAAAGACGACAATATTTTCGTGCGGCATGCGATTAGCTCGGTCGACTTCAATTGCTGTCCACGCGACGATGTCGTCATCGACCATGCCACCGTGGACATTGAGGGTGCGCAGCACGAAGCCAAGGATGCCGCACATGTTGCGAATCAGTGACGACTTCCCACAACCGGTCTCACCCATGATGATTACAGGCAGGGTAACCTTCAATCGCATCAAGATAGAGATCATTTTCAAAAGGTTGTCAACGGTTAAAACATAACCGTCATCCATTGTAGCGATGCCACCCCGGCCATCTCCCATAAGGCCTTGAATATCACGCAACCGCTGCACACATTCCTCATTCGTGATCTGTCATTAATGTATGAAGCAAAAGAATGAGTGAGAGTGAGAAAGAACTCGGGACAAATAAAAGCAAACAATTACGACAAATTGTTCTATGATTTGACCTGATTCCAATCCTTTGCAAAATTGATCTTTTGTAATTCGAGCTCGCTTTGTAAGCTACTGCTGATGTACTCATTCGCTAATGCTGGATTTAAGCTCATGAGATCCACGCCATCAACATTGCTTTCGCCATATGGGCTCATTTTGAATAACACAATTGGATGATCAGTGTCTTCCCAGGAGCGCATATTTTCAAATCTCGACGCCATTTCGAGAAGTCGCAACGGAGCAGGACTACCTGCAGAGACACGGCGAGCTTCGTCTATGGACGAGGACGAAGAATGACGCCTCAAAAGCGGTGGGGGGCCTAGAGAGAGGTCCATGCCACCATTTGAAGAAAGGGAGGTGGAAGCAGCAGCCAATCCGGATGTAGAACTAGCGCCATCGGATGCGAGAGCGCCATCGCTTCCCCCGACGCTCAAGGCTTCAATTCGGGGAAGCGGCCCAACTCCCGAGACTTGAGCCACGCTGCGCAGGGTGAAGTCCTTGCCGGTCTCCACCATCATGCGCACAAAGGCATGCTTAAATTCAGGCCAGCCACCTCCAAGCGATGCCAATAGATTACCATCGAGAAGAGCATATTTCTCTACCTGTATTACAAAGTGGAAAAGAAAATAGAGAAAATACAAGGAAGTTTTTCATGAAGTATCAGAAATGACTGAATATTAGGGGTAGGTTGTACACGATCCGTGGTGATTGATTTTGCAGCTCAAATTTCTGTAAAAAGAAGATATACAAAACACACGCAAACCTGCTGAAATTGGATGTTCAGGAACATGACCAACGAACGAAAAGCGGCAAACAAGGGCTGCAGGGCAGGGCCAGTCGAAGCATGGCATACTTCAACCAGCACCTCAAAGACTTCTTGGGAGGTGATGGGAGCATCGGTGAAGACGTCAAAGCCTGGGGAATAATCTCCGCTCCTCGGGTCAAATTTGCCAGTCTTAAACGCGCGCAGCCATTTAGCTACAAGCACGGCTTCTTCATAAGCTGGTAATGCAATTTTCGTGGCAAATGGATCTGTGAATACTGGGTAAGTTAAGTCCATGGTAGCAGCAGACACTTCTAGCAGAGTGTTGGGCAATAAACTCGCGAATCGTAATGCCTCGGCAGACTTGTTCCCCGGAGAATTCGGGAGTTCGATTAAGACTTCAACCGCGGCATTGCGATGATAGAACTGACTGCTCATGGAGTCGCGAACTACGCCCACTAATAAGAGCTCAAAGAGCATCGTGCTCGCGCTGGCCGGAATGATATGCCCTACATCCAGGTGCACAACCATAGAAGTCGTGGACCCAACCGTAAAGCTTGCATCTGCCGCCTTGCAACGCGCTGTAGCGTCTCGAAGGCAAGCCACTAGCGAGGCAGGTGTTGTATTTTCGCGCATTGGAACACGGCAATACGCGATGGTTTCTCCTAAGTACTGCCTTTCTCCGACGCGCCGCATAATGCTGTGCGTTTTCCCACCTCCGTTGATACAGCTTGCAACCGCTTCGGTAACACCCAAGTGTAATCTGAACGCGTGCGCGAGGCCTTCCCGGAGTTCGCTGGTTTCAAGAGACGTTAAATCGATGTAATGCTGCGAAAATTGATTCACTGCCACTTGTTGTGGTCGCCCGCTCACGAGCAAGAGCGTTGCGGCATTCGAAGCGTCCCACTCTGCCAGCAAGCTGCGCGCTTGGTCCACCAGGTGGCATTGTTGCGCGTACGACAGCATGTGAAGGTCGGCAATGACAAATATATGGCTGCCACGACCGCAAGTGCGTGCGGCGATCCAGCGACGTAGAAGCAACTCAACATCTTCAGATGTGGTGTCTACGGTCGCAAACAACACTTCTCCAGGTTCTGGCACTCGCTCGTGGCGCATAAACACACTCAATGTGACGTCGATGACATCTTCTGGGGTGTCTGTTGAAGTAACGAAGAGAGGAATATCGCTTCCTCCGTCGATGTTACCTAATATCAATTTTGTTTCATTTTCCATTCACGAGAAAAAACAAAAAGTATTTTAAAAAGTTACGGAGAAAGGTACTTAAAGTGTGTGATTTCAAAAGCGAACACGATTTCTTTTGCTTCAAGGTTTGACGAGGAAAGAAGTAACGAGTATTAACGAACCTGCGTGCCTTGCAGCAGCAGCTCCTGGTGGTGGGATATTCCGCACCACGCTCTCTTTTCCAAAAAGCAACGACAATTCTACGCCAAGTGCGTTGAGAAAATCTTCACCTTTACTGAGCCTTATAAATAAGTTGTCCGCTAAGGTAGGTACTGCTGCCTCGTTCACTGTTGACGACACCGCGTAGAGCATCGCTGTCAATTCTACGGAGAGCCTGAGCTGTGACGTTGTCGTATCTTGGGGTTTTGGCTGCGCAATTCCTTTTGTATCGCCTGCAACCCCAAATTTTTGAGCGTCCTCAGCAACCATACGATCCATGTGCTGAGAATGACCAAACAAAAAGGCCACAGCTGCTTCCAAATTGTTGTCACAGCGCCGCAGAGCTGCTGCTGCGTGGTCTTCATGGAACCCAGTCGCGCTTACAACGCTGATATTATATGCCAAAGAATCCTTAGTCCCTGCTAATGAGCTCGATGCTGAGGCTTCTGTTGTTGGGATTTTCATCGGAACATCCAAAGGTGCTTCTACGAGCTTTCGAATGCGGAGAATGTCTCGCATCGTGAAATAATTCAAGAAGTAATGCTGGTTTCTCGAGGCTTTGACTTGCTTTTTCCACACGTCTGCCTCAAGTTCAAGTACCTTGAGCTGACCCTGCATTGCAGGAAGGGCATCCATAGCGATGGCCTTCTTAAGTGTGAACGTAGGTTGGCAGTAAGTTGGATGGCCTGCAGACGAAAGACCTTGCAGTGCTGCTGATGTGTCACTCATGACTTGCAACTGTTGCACAAAGGATTCGATAAGCGAAGATGCCCCAAATTCTGCCTCAAGCTCGGTTGGTACCTCTGCCATAAGGAGCTTTGAGCGCAAGTCCATGAGGTAGTCCAAACTCTTCCGTTCTCCACCTCGAAGGAAAAAAAGTATTTCGACGCCAAAAGTTGTATGGGGGAGAGTCAACGGTAAACTTCACTATTCGGAAAATGGTGCATAACACTGGAAGACAAGCAAATGAGGCACAAAGCTTTCAGACAGAAAGCACTGTCAAGCATACCGGGAGTGATCACCACTAGAGCCTCGTTGAGATTATCAAACGTTCGGAGCACGAAGACCCCGCCTGAAGCAAGGTCTTGGAGGTCATAGCAGCTCTTAATGGAGGGGCTCTTGGTCTGCTTTTCAAATACATTCAAGAGCGCATCGAAGGCTCCAACAATGTTTGCCAAATGCCACAGAGGGTCGTCACTATCAAGACCGCTACGACTTGACAAATTGACTCCTCTGAAAGCGCGCATCAAGGCCTAAATAGAATAACGATCTTAAAGTGGATAAATCACTCAAGTGCAATGCAAATCAATGATAATGCGACATAACAAGCGAAGAATTCGAGGTGTAAATGAAATAAAAAATGAAGCTTTACCATTAGATCTTGGTACGGCGGCCCACTGTACAGTATTTCGATCAGAAGGGTGCGCACAAAGACAAGCGACGCGATGGCGGAGAGCATCCGAGGTTCATCGGTACAGGGGCGCACTACATTGAGCACCTGGTTAAATTGTTGCTGGTCTCCGTGCGCAAGAAGCCATTTCACCAAGGCTGGACAGCCTGCTAGAATTGTCATGAAGTGGAGAGTAGCATCGGAGTAGGACGCAAAGACTCTGCGCATACCTTTGACCAAACCAGGGATGGATCCAAGAGTGGTGTTTCCAGCAGAACTGACAATGGCGTCGCGGTGCTTGGCCAGGGTCGCACGAAATGTGTCATCATCGAGTGCGGTGGTGCACAGAGCAGGCCCAAGGAGATCATGCAAGGTTAAGAGAATAGGCAACCAACGACCAAGCTTTCGAAGCAGAGTATAGTCCTTGAGTTTGTCAAGTATATTTCGAAAGTCCATACTTTGACAAAAAGTGGTGGTAAAGAGTGTGCGCACTTCTTCTGAAACTTGAGCCTCCGACTGAATCGTTCCAAAAGTCGCATCCTAGATTCAAGATGTGTGGCATAACAAGAACATTTTTAAGAAGAGGAGAGGAGGAGGAGACAAGAGAAGCGGAAGGAATACGAAAGAATCATGCACGTTTTTCTATTCTCTTTTGATTTCACCAATTCTTCTATTGTAAGCGTCCCCATAGTCGTCATTTGAGCAAGATCATGCCATCGCTTCTTGGCACGCGGCAGGAGTAATGACATCACCATCTCCTGGCTGAGGACTTTGGTGTTCATTTCCTCGTCAATTTTGGCTTGGCGGTCTTGTCGTTCAATTCTGGCGCGAGCTCGGGTTTGTCGCGCTTCTAATCTGGACGCTACCAGAGCTTGTATCGTGCCTTCCTGTGCCTCTATCCATTGTTGCACAGCGGTCTCGTCTTGGGGGTCAATTTCTTCAGGCAATGGTGGCCGAGTGCGAGTATCTTCTTCTTCACCATCGTTTGCATCCTCAAGATCCGCTGCCGCACTTGATTGCAGGAATTCTACGGCACCCTCAATGGATTCTTCCAATACTTGCTTGCCAGTTTGCCGCCAGAGCGCTAAAAAGACTTCGCTCGTTCTTAAATCATAAAGCCAGTCGATTTCTACAGACACCTCGTCGAGAACTCCAGCGGGCCGAGACGAAGAGGACTCAGCTGCACTCATTCCAAGGGGAGGCCCATCTTGGCCCGTGTAAATTTGACTCGACAATAGAGCACTGTAGTTCTTGGTGGCATCGTCAACAATTTGGCGGAGCATCGTAGCGTCAATTCGAACGCCGGCTGAGACACAGAAGAAGGACGATTAGGCCTGACACTTGGTGAGGCGATCGTCAAAGTTTAGCTTGCGAGCAATCAAGGCCTGCAGCGTTGATCGCTGCGCTTTTGAGTCCGCCACACCAAAGGCATCTACAAGAGCATAATAAGAGCGGCTGGATTCGTCTCCCTCGAGTGCACCGAGCGTATGAAGGGAGGCAGCGTCGTCCTCAAGCGACTCTGATGTCGTTGCGAGGAGACATTCAGCGCGTTCAATTGTTGGACCAGCACCGTGTTCATGCCGTTCAAGTCTCCGCTGCCATGGAACCACTTGATGACAGCAACCCATGTGCGATGGTGCACCAATGCATTTTCAAGACTCGGTGGGCTTGGTTGGGTGGTACTAGTCGTACTCCTGCCTGAAGATAGTGGCTCGGTCACACCTGATACCAGAGCTGAGAGAAGATCGTGAGCGAGTGATATCGTTGGCGGCGAATGCTCCATCACCACTTCAAGCAAATGCATCCCTTCTGCAGGAGAACGCCCCGCCACCATTCTTTTAGCTTCAGAGGCTATGAATTTGGCCAAAGTTACGCAGTGCTTGAGCACTCCATTTTGTTGTTGAGAGGTAACGCGGCAAATGGCTTCGAGGATAAGCGCAGGCTTACCCTTAAAAAACCAGCAATGTGTCATTTCCAAGAGAAGGTCACGATGGTTTCGTCCAAAGAACGCCGTGTTCAGCAAAGCATTCAAATGGGTACAAGAATGAGCTAAATCAGCTACACGGCATGCCGCCGCATCTGGTGTTGTCGCAATAGCGGCACTTTTCGATGCTCTGCTCTTTTTCTTCTTCTTTTTCTTGCCTTTGTTTCCCTTTGGCAACCAACCGCCAGCACCGCTCCATCCTTGCCAGCCCTCTGTTTCATCTTCATGTTGTTCATCTAAGATGCCAGCGCGACTAGCAGCGAATTCTGTACGCTCAGATTCGTGCTGCCGCCGCAACCATGCCTTGGCAGCATCATTCAGTTCCCCCCAATCTCCGGTAAGCTCATTCGTGCTGCCAAAGAGATCAATTCCCAGTAAATCTTGCAGCCGGTATTCTTCAGCCGCTTCTAGGCAGCGCACAACGGCTTTTAAAGTAGGCTCAGGTTGCTGTGCAGTTGATGTGTGCTTCAAGAGGATAGTGGCCATTCGAGGGCTTCGCCACAGGCGCGGGCTAGCATCCAGGAGCTGTTCGAGCGCAAGCCAATCCTGAGTTGAAACCCACTCAAGCTGCTCAACTTTGCTCATCACTACTATTGCTAGAGATTTGTCATCGCGTGCAAAGCGTTTCAGCCAGTCATTCTCGAGCAGCGCGTTCATTTCTGCCACCGATGGTGCGTGTTCCAGCACAGTGCAGGCCCACGCGCGAGCCAATTGCGTTTCCCACGGTTCACTAGCTTGGTCAAGCATTTTGCTTGCCCCATCTGTAATTTCTGCTGCTTCACTGGTACGAGAACCGTGAGTAACTATTGGTTGAGCTTCGGACAGGGATAAAGTGCGACGAGCCGCAGTAAGATACAAGTTGGGGTAATTGGCAGTACGGGTTTTGTTGTAAATACTTGGACTTTTGGTTGGGTGCATTTGTGCTAACGGAAGCAGAGCAAGCCAGTGGCAGTAATTGTAGAACGAAAATCGCTCAATGCACTCGACTAAGCCCATTGGGAGCAAATGCCACCTACTACCAACCCACGATGCGTCACCATCTTGAAAATTGCGAAACCAGGACGGGGCGTCAATGTGGTCAACGAGAAACTGGCACCATGGCCTGGGCTCTGGGGGCTTTCGGTAGCTGAACTCAGTGTAAGTATGCGCAACCAAACCATATGTGTCTGCTCAAGAGAAACACAACACAAAGTGTGCAATCATTTAAGATGTGTGTATGCGAGAGAAACTCCTCAGTAAAGAAGAATACACCCAAACACTTATACAGTAAAAAAACAGGAGAAGAAATCGACCAAGACGAGGCCTTCGCAGAAATAAATACGTTGTGCGCATCTATACATTTGCATGCGTTTGTACTAGAGCAAGTAAATCATTCAACTTTTACACGATCTTACATGGGTAACCGTGATTGGTGACTGCTGTTGAATTGTCGCGCTCCGATGACGTAACTCCAAATTGCCCGACCATTCCCGTGAGAACCATCAACTCTTCTTGCGAGAAATGCTTCCCGTCGCGAGCGTATTCTTCTATCATCTGGTCGAAGACGTCTTCGACGTGCAGGCGCAACGCCTTCAACCCTGTTGCGCATATATTTGCCCATCGAGCCAGCGCACCCGCAACGGTGCCAGCATCGTGGGGCACTGCATCAGGCTCAAGGGCCAAGTCGTGGAGAAGAGTACGCACAAGGTATTGCACGGGCATTTCCCCCACAGTTGCGCTCAAGCCGTGAAAACGTGGGCTTGCGTAATTGTGCTGAAAGAGGTGGTAATAATGAGGTTTTACTCTCTTTTCCACTCGGAGGGCGCCTAGAATAATTTCATTCGCACAACATTTTAAATCGTGAATTATGATGCGCGGAAGAAAATACGAAAGCAGGTAATCAGAGCATTTACGTGTTCCTCACCCTCACACTCACCGCCTTCGCAAACTTCTTCACTCCTATTTGTCACAATTTTGTAAGTGAACTGAAAGAGCCCCCGTTCGCACACGTCATAGGTTGTATACGGTAGAATCACCGTAATTGACCATAGGAATGGATTGTGCGGGTGACGGGACATAGGTACACCGCCGTGCGACCATGCTCCGATGACGGAAAGGTTGCCGGTCACAGCCACATGCTCTCCTCCTTGCAATGCCTGTGGATCTAGCACTACGTAAAAGGTGCAATCAGTATGCGCATTTGGGTTTGGGCTCTTATAAGGCATTTGTAGGTTTTGTTTTGGGGGTTTTGGCAACATCGTCCAGGAGGGCAATTGGAAAGCGCTCTTCACTCCAGTATTCGCAGAGGTTAGCTGACTGAAGCTTGTTGCGTGAGTTGAAGTGGCGGCCGCGTGTGGGGCGGAGGTGGAGGTTAGGGGGGCATAACCGGGACCGTAACGGGCTTTGACGGCGCCTGGCCGCGGGGAAAACTTGGTGCGCGATTTCTTACCCAACACCCAAAAAGGCGTTACTTTTAAATGGTGCCACTTTGAACTGCGGTCGTCATACCTGACTAAGTGCATACCGTCCTGGAGTTGAAAGCAGCGGTATTGTGAGTGATAAATATATTTCAAGTCAGAAGATCTGATGCTCACCTTCGGATTCCACTTGGTGACCGAACCCTCCTTCAACTGCGTAGACTTGTCTTTCGTGACAGCAACCCTAGCGTTAACCAAGGATGAGGGGTTCTTCTCCCAAAAGTACTCTTCGTCATGCAAAGTCACCTGCGCTGCCATGTTGTGATAGGCACGCGAACGACGTGAACCGCGAAGTGCAAGGAGCAAGGAGCAGTGAGTGTGGAGTGTACGTGTGGAGCTAATAACGAGGGTGAAGCGAAGACTTCAGTAAAAAATTCTGGAGTAAAAGTCACTCCTGATGATTCGTAAACGTACGCATACTGTAATGGCAAGTAGACTAAGTAGACTGACTACTTTCTACTTTCATACTCTGTCCACACAGGCACACACAGCAATGTCACTTCTGTGTCATTTAGGTTTGTACCACATATTAATCCTTCGACATAGCGATAGAGTTCGGCGTACGCGCAGGCGAATCCTCATCCAGAAACCAGTGATATAACAAGGCCGGAATGTTAACGGGAAATTTCTACGAAACGACGTAAAAGCATTTTATTAAAACACAAGCCCGCGTGCCCGTGTGGCTATGGAAATGATGTTAAATATAGACCCCGAGGGGCTACAATAAGAAAGTGAATAGCCAGATACATAATTCAAAGGAATTTATACTAGAGGAAAAGCCTAATCAGGCGCACTTGTCAGAGTGGCTATGTAAATTGTCAAAGTCAGCGGCGAAGATCTTTGTTTTGAGGAAGATGAACTAGAAAGAAGTCAGAAGAAGTACCGGACCTAACAACGCAGGGTTGGAATTGTGGCGTGCCTGCAGAATGCACGTGTAAGGGCTGAGAATTTCACCTCGCGCAATCGTTCCACAGATTTAAGTGCCGTTTGTGTGCGGTAGAATCATCAAATATACTGAAATACGGGACGGGGTCTTTGGTGTTCTTTTTTGGACACAGGCCCCAAGGGGCCGAAAATAGGGGCACTATCTGGTAAATATAAAGCCAAGCAGCTCGTACAATGGGAGTTGAAGATACTCAAGGAGCGATTAGGCAGGCAATCATTCCCCAATTGGCCATTAAAGTGATGGTAGCGGTCTAAATTGGCACCTTCATTCGCGATCTGAGAGTATTGCTCCTCCTTTTTCTTATCTCGCTCCGTTCTATTTATTTAAGCGGCAGCTTTCAACCAAATAAAATTTTCAATGCAGAACGGCTCGCGAAGGTTCATCTTATTATCTTGTCACTCAAGCTGGGGATTCTACATGCATGCATGCTATAGTGATGTCAGTGCAGTTTCCAGTTTGAGCTGTATTTCGCGACGGATATCATGCCTGCCGTCTGATGGGCTGATTGGCGCAATGTCCTACCGCACAATTTCCGCTAAAATCCTAGCGAGAATATTATTATCTACTGAGTGACAATACCAACGCAGTTTAAGCGCCTTAGGACTAGGATTGGGAATTGGGAATTCCATAAGAAATGATAAATATTGCCATCAAAGTTGCGTTTCACGGGGTTTCACGCCCACGCGTGATTCACTTGCGGAGGCTGTAAATTTACTACACGCGTGATTTATGCGCTAAATGTAATGAAGTTTCAAGTGCGAAGGTGAATCACCTTTTTATCGTTAAAAATTCATTTTACGCCTGATTTGCGCGTGATTTACGCGGATTTCCGAACCTAGATTACCATAAATCTAAATCAAGGCGTTCGGCCAATGAAGGGACTCACCAGTAGCTAAAAAGTAAATTCGCTTCTCGCAAAAGCAATTATTTCTTGCTTTTCCGTATTCTTCTGGCATGGGCACGTGAAATCAAAAACTTACACTAGAATTCGCCCCCTCTTTAGCTGCCAGTCAGTCAAATGTCAATTGTGCTCCAGGGATATTCTCTTAGCAGCCACTCCACAAATACTCCACGGCCACTCACTAAAAAGATGATGTGGTGCTTCTACGGCGTGGTTGAATCGTCTACCAAGTTTGCACCGACTGCTTGACCAGCTACTACTGATGGCACCTCAAGGGCCGCTTTGGGCTGTTGATTGCTGCTGCTACTGCCGCTGCTGCCGCTAAAACTAATTCTGCCCGTGCTGAGAGCGCTGCCCACTAAGACCCCAGCAGCGGCTGCAGGGACCACCGTGAGGGTCAAAAACGCGGCTTGGCTTGCCAAAGAGCCTTTCTGGGCGTCTGAGCGCGTCAGCCGCGACGACGGTGGCGTAAAGAGGGCCCGGTGCGGCGCGGCCAGGTCTTGCGTGCGGCACGCTTGCACGGCGTTCCAGCTCAGCAGCATGGCTCGCTTTCGGATCGGGTCCGCCAAAAAGCTCGTACTCGCACTGCTGCTCTCCAGAACCTCTTTGCCAGCTTTACTGTTTCCACCGAAGCCTTTCGCGCCAGCTCCAGCTCCTCTGTTGCTCGCTCCGCCAGCAGCTCCTTCAGCAGCAGCAGCAGGAGTAGGCTCCACCACGGCCAACCAGGCCGCTAAGCCAGCGCGCAACTCGTCGTCTGTCGCTGCGGGGTCCCCAATGCCTCGCTTGAGGCACAAGTCTTGCAAATCGCGCCGGCTCAAAGCGTCGAGGCTAGCGGCACCACCGCATTCCAACTGCCATGAAGTAGAGGTATTGGTACCAGACACACACAGACACACAAATGTGGATGACAAAAGATTGCATGAGAAAAAGAGACAGAGGGCGAAAAAAAAAGGAAGCGCTCCTCTGCTGGAAAGATCGTTATCTTTATTTAATTTTGCAAAGGACTCACGAGCTTTGCGTCTGCTTTCACGAGTTCGCGAAGCTGGCCTTTAACAATTGGCCGGACGCAAAACGCTGGCCCCCACCACGCGAGGCCGAAAGGCACGTCCAAGCACGAGCGCCCCAATCCTTTCACCAGCGGGCCGGGCACCCCCTTCAGGGGGGATTTTTTTACCTCAGCTGCCGCCTTGGCTTCCGCAGCTGCGGCCGCCGTAGCAGCGGAGTTCGCGGCTGCCGCCGAGGAAATTGGCGTCGAGTCCGCTGCAGAAATAGGCTTCGCCGGCCATGCTGCTACGGTTGCGAAAAGAGAGGCCATACTGGAGCGAGTCTTAGCCTCATCTGCAGGAGCAGTAGCAGTTGCATCGCTGGCTGCTTTGTTACTCGCGGAAGCTACCGGAGTTTGCTCAGCTGCTGTCGCTGCGGCTGCCGCTGACGCCGCTACAGCTTCAACAGCAGCAAATGCCGCTTCAACAGTGGACGCGGCCAACACGGAGTCAATCGCCATCAGGAATGGCGCTTCCTCGTTGAGCGTGGCCTCAGGCACACCTTCACCTTCTGTTAGACGTGTCATCAGCAGCGCTGAACACTAGCAGTGTTGAGGTATGAAAAAAAAAAAAAAAAAAAGGGGGGGGGGCGGGCGAGCGAAAAGGGTGAGGACGAAGGCTCAGTTGCCAGGCTACGAGTTTAATTTATTATAAAGTCAATCGTTGAAAAATGCTGGCCAATTCATGGCTGAATGCAGGTGCACAGTTCAGATTCGAAACCTTTTGTTGCTTGTTACAGCTTTGGACCCACCTTGACCCTCTTCCGATGGCGTTTCGCGACCTCATCCATATGACCGAGCTCGCCGAGCATCGTAGATGGAAAAAAAGCGCTTGGGAAGTAGATTGCAAAGTTTAGAGCTGTTGTTCGAAGAGCTACTAGCACAGCGACTTTGCAACTGTCTTCCCAGACACGTTTCGCGCGCAACGACTCAGCTATTGACTCTTGGCTCCGGGACGCTTTCGCTTGAACTGTGCTGGCCAACTCCGTCGCAAATTCCTTAGAGCCTAAAACGACCCGCGACGGGATCAGCTTTAGTCCATGGAATATTCCTGGGTTCTCGGGTCTCGGGTTTCTCTGGTAAGGTTTGAAGCCATGTCGACTGGTCGCTGCAGCAGCCGAGTCGCGTGCCTTCATCAACTTCGCCGGCATCCACACGGGTCCCGCACCACCAGAGGCGTACACACCCAGAGCGAGAGTGAGTATAATCAAGCATCGCATCATATACACTCGTTCAAGCCTGCGCTAATCTGCACAATGGAGGAGTCCAGTGGTGAGTTGCCGGCGGGTATGATGTCTCAGGTGCCTCGTCGCCTCGTCTAGTTACGCAACATACAAAACATGATGTTGTTGCTGTAAGTTGAAGTTTTGCTCTAATGTTATATCAATGAGAATATGTCAAGCATCAACACAAAAACACCAATATCAAATCAATAGTCAGTCAACACCACAAGAAGAACGCACACACACAACGTGCGTGGCGACACGTCATCTGACTAAACTACAGTATGAGCCCAACCATACCAGCTTGGTTGATGCCATACTTACCGGGACTACTCAAGGTTATAAAATCGTTGTCAAGTATACAATTAGTGCACAGCATACGCAAGGCTAAAAATTTGTGAAGCGTATAAGCGTGTTAAGATGTTAAGAGGGCTTCGACCAAGACCACTATTACGGCCTCTGCCACAGCCTAGGTTACTGTCCACCAAGGCGGAGGCAGGAGCCACTACACCTGTCAAGCGCACGCCAGGTAGTGTGAAGCTTCCGCCTCCTCCGCCAACATGGCGTATGGCACTGCGGCTAAGTACTATCGCAGTCGAGCTAGCAGCTATGAAGCTTCGACACATTCGCAACGTGCCAATCAACATCCGCGCTCGAAAGATGCGAGAAACTTTTATTCGCTTAGGCCCAGCGTTCGTGAAGGCTGGGCAAGCTCTAGCGACACGCCCAGATGCCGGAATCCCAGCTGAGGTACTCCTCTAGCATTTTCATATCCTTGACAGTTACAAGTGAAAACTAGGCTAAATGGTACTGGGTTGTGCCATCTTCCGAAATTGAAGAACACTACTGAACAGAGTGTTGCCTACATCCTAGAGGTCGACAATTGCCATTCTCAATTTTCTTACGCCTAAATAACTCTCTCATTGTCTTTTTTATTGAGGGCAGGTGTGTGCGGAGCTTTCGAAGCTGCAAGACCAAATGCCGCCGTTCAGCACTGCAGAAGCCCATGCGGTCATCGAAGCCGAGCTAGGCGCCCCGGTTGAAGACCTCTTTCAGTCCTTCTCGGCTACGCCCGTCGCGGCTGCGTCGCTGGGGCAAGTGTACCGAGGCCGCCTGTGGCCGCACGCGCATGTGGCGCCAACGGGCTCGGCGTGGGCGTCAACGGCTCAGCACAGTAGCCGCGGCCACAGCAGTCAGAGCACAAGCCACGCTAGTAGTGGCAGCAGCAGCAGCGGTAGCGGTGGTGCTTCAGCAGCAGGCACATCCAAGGGTGATTTCGAAGAGTTGGGCTTGGAAGTGGCCGTGAAAGTGCAGAGGCCTGGGCTCGGTCCCACGGTGTTGTTGGATGCGCACGTATTGAGAAACACCGCTAAATTGTTGCAAGCTACGGTAAGACTACTGTAGTAGGATCGGATGGGCAAATGAATAAAAGGTTAACGCTGTCTTAGATTGATGCCATGTTTAAAACATAATTGAGGAAACTTGTCAGCAAATCAGCGGCACGTTTTTACAGAGGCTGAAATTGCCGCGTGTCTCTCCTCTTTGTAATCTCACCATTCGTGTTGCAGGTCGGCGATGCTTTCCACACCGACTTCGTGGGAGTCACGGACCAATTGGTAGGGCGCATCTTGGAAGAAATGGACTACCGCAACGAGGCAGCTTACGCTGACGAGTTTGGAGCTTTGTACCGCAGCAGCGAGGTGCGATGTCTTACTAGCAGTTTCAATTACGCGTGCTTTGAATAGTATACTTGGAGTAAACTCTCGAGGTGCCAGGGCACTCGTTAGTGTAAACGAACTCAAGGATGCAATTTCCTCTTCATTGTGTTCCTCCTCCCTCTTTCCTCGTTTCCTTTTCCTTCTCCTCGTTTTTTAAAGGTGCGCGTGCCGTACATCGTGCCGTCGCACAGCGCAGAGCGGGTGCTCACCATGGAGTGGGTCACGGGCACTCCCCTCGCCGAGTTGGCGCTGCTGTCGCCCGACGAGCGCGCCGCCGCCAAAGCCAAGTCGGCCCAATCGGACGCGGCGAACGCGGTGCACAGCAGCCCGAGCAGCCAGGCCAAAGCCGACCGCAACGCGGTGCTGGGGTTGGACCCCGGCCCCATCATCGAAGTGGGCGTGCGCTGCTCCCTGGCGCAGCTGCTCGAACACGGCTACTACCACGGGTAAAGTTGAAGTAACCGCAACACTTGAATTGCTATCGATTGCCTCTCACCTATTGAAAAATGAAGACTGGGAACTCCTTCAAACATTTTTTTTGCATATGCAAATACATGCACCCGCGATTTTATTTTTCAGATTTATCTCTTTATCTCTTCATCCTTGTAAGTATATGCTCTGTCATTCACTCTACTCTGTTGTGTGCGCTCCGTACTGTAGGGACCCGCACCCGGGCAACCTCTTGGTCACCCCAAAGGGGGAATTGTGCTACTTGGACTACGGGATGATGGGGGTGCTCCCCGCCGACACAAGGACTGAGCTCGTGGCCCTGCTCGTGAACTTCGTCAACAAAGACGAGGTAAAAGTGTGAATTTGATTACTGATCTTTTCAATTTATGTTTTTATTATTCAATAAATCGGGCATCAGTTTGATAAAATACCTTTTAGTCGTGTCTACGATGTAACATCTACCTTACGTTTTCTCCTTACTTCAATCTCACTCGTCTGTGCGCTCACATCAGGTTGGCCTCGCGGGCGACTTCTTGCGGCTCGGCTTCTTGCCTCCGCACACTGAACTAGCCCCAGTGGAAGAGGCACTCCGAGCAGTGTTTGAAGCTTCCAGAGCCAAGGCCGAGGCCAAAGCACAGGGTGAGGGTGGTGACAATGGTGACAGTGACGCGAGCAGCCGCATGGACTTCCGAGGCGCCGTTGCCGAACTCTCGGAGGTGATTAGAGCTTTATCAGACCATAATGTGCACGTGTTGTTTCTTCTTTCTACACTTCTTTCTGACATGTCTTTACTTGTCGATTTCTTCGTCTTCCTTTTTATGCCTCGCCGCTTACGTGAAATTCTCTTCGCATGCACGCTGACTGTGTTCCTGGGCCTGTCTGTGTGCGCGCTGAAATGCGGACATACCCGTGCCAGGTGTTGTTTCGGTTTCGGTTTCGAGTGCCCCCGCACTTCGCGCTGGTGATCCGAGCGCTGGGCGCCCTCGAGGGCACGGTGATTCGGGTGGACCCCAACTTCAAAGTGGTGGCGCGCGCCTACCCCTACGTGCTGAACCAAGTGCTCCGCGACAAGCGGCCACAAATGCGCAAGGTGAGAACAGGAGTGCAATGGCTCTTTTTGTCTTTCCGTATTGGTTTTTCTCCTTCTCTGAAATGATTGTTGGCTGGCTACTGTCTACTTCTTCTTCGTTTGCACTCACTAAAGCCTCATTTCTTTGGCTCGTGTTCACGTACATAGATCCTGGCATCGCTGCTCGTCGATCGTGACACTGGTCGAGTGCGGTGGTCGCGCCTTCAACGCATTGCGTCGGCCGCCGCTGGCAACCAATCTGCAGCAGACTCTACCCAGTCAAACACTGAGAAGCAAAACTTTAAGAGTGGAAGCAGCAGCAGCAGCAGCTCAAGTAGTAATAGCAACAGCTCTAGCAGTAGTAGTTGGAGTGGTAGCACCGGCAGCAGTTCAGAAGAGGTCGGCAAAGTGTCGGGCGCGGACGTGTGCGCTGCCGTTGACGACGCCCTGTACTTTTTGCTCTCGCCCCGCGGTGGAGCAGTGCGCCGAGGTTTGGTGGCTGACGCAACGGCCGCCACAGAAGCTTGGGCGGCGTCGGTGGCGGCTGACGTCGCGTATGACCCTTTGTACGAATCCCCGAAGGGGAAAGCTTACACCAACGCTAACGCCAGCGGTAGCACTCATGATAGAGGTAGTGATAGTAGCAGTGGTAGCAGCACTGGCAGCAGCAATGGCAGCGGTAGCAGCAGCAGCAGCAGCAGCAGCAGTGGTGGTGCTGCGAGGGTGCACAGCCGCGTGTGGGCCGACGGCGCCGCTGCTGCCAGTGCCATTGGCCCGGCGGCGTGGCAACTCGTGTCTGCGGCACCAAAACCCTGGCTGGATCTGGCCACCAAATGGGCGCCTTCTCTGGCTCCAGTTAATGCGCCACGTGTGACGAGCACTAGCAGCGGTAGCGGTAGCACCAGAAGTGGAAGTGGTAGCGCTCATGATAGCAGTACATCAGGCAGCCACGAAAGCATACCTACGGGTAGAGGCGCCTCTTCTTTGGGCCAGTTCGCGAAAGATCTCAGCGGTGCTGTACTTTCAAACAATGGATGGCAGCCCGTGGGCTGGGCACTTACTTCCGCTGGCCGCTTTTTGAGAGATGACCACCGCCGATGGCAGGAACAGCAGAAACACCATCAGGAGCGGAAACTGTAATAAATGCGGTCAGGTTGATGAATCACAACATTCAAATGGATTTTTAGTGCTCTGATGCCCTGTGCTATGAACTCAGTTCGGATTCCCAATTCTCGACATCGGACTTCAGACTTCGGTTGCTTCTCCATTTACGATCGCGCTGACTTGTTCTGGAGGATTCATCAAAACGCAGCTCTGTGATATTTGTTGTTGTTTCTTTGCAATTGGGGAGTATAATCTAATCTAATCTGCTATATGTGGTACATTTTAAAGATACAAAAAACAAATGAATATCGTAAGCTCGGATTTGGGCTTAGAATTATTTGCATTCGCATTTGAAGGGTAGGGGCGGTTTGATATTACAAGAGGGCAGGGCCAGCAGGGCCAAAAGGAAACCACATGGCGCGTCTAATTCGAGTAGTACTTTTGTTGAACCATGTGCGTTCAACACCGTCTCTACATAGAACACTAAGCCAGGATGAGGTCTTAGTATACAATAATCCGTGATGCCTCTCCAAGCCTTATTCGGTCTTCATTACGTAATACGTAACGAGGAAAGTCAGCTAGGAGGTTCCAATAGAAATTAAATGAAAGAGGCACCAAAAATGTTGGCGATACGGGGGTGCTTCCTCTGGCTCTGACCTCAGCCTCATTTTGGACCTCGTCGCTCGGGAAATGGCTCGCAAACACACGGCATTCTACTACATTGGCTTTTCGGAAGCCAAAGCCTTGTTCAGACTTAAGCTTGCACGCAGATGGGGTCACGCAATTGCTCGGGGATGGGCGACTCTTCTTCTGGATCGCCTGAGGGACTTCGTTGTAGTCCCCTCCTCTGCGTGCGGAAACTCTTCTTTTGAGCTGTGCACTCTCAGAGCACGGAGGAGCGTGCCACTTTGGACCGCTATCATCGAGCACGGAGGAGCGTGCCACTTTGGACCGCTATCATCACTTCCGTGGCCACTCGGGCATGTGCGCCTGATTAGCTTCTTAGGTTTAATTCGCGCTGCTTTGCTTTTCATCTCTAACTGTTAGCCTTCTAATTCCGGCCCTTCGGGGCCTGTCTAAAAAAAAAAAAATATATACGTAAGTACTACTACAGAGTTATATAGTAAGTGGTTCTGAAGGTTGATAAGATAATAGCATACCATGCATGCTTGTTGTTCAAGAATAGTACTTAAAATTTCAGATTTCAGAATGTTCAGATAAAGCGCACCGTATCTAAAGATCCTCGAGCACACTGCACACTTCTTCACAGTAGTCTACTCTTTCGTTTCAATCGTCATGATTAAGGTTTGCAGCTTTGTCGAAGTGCCGCGAGGAGCAGGAGCCATAATTTTCCTGATGTCTTGATTATAAATCACAGAAAAGGGCTCGGTTTTAGACCTATTGATTCATTGAGATTATGATTAGATTAATTTACAGCTCCTGTGTTGCTATTATAGTGATAAAAATTTAAAGAGGCATGAATGAAGAATATGAAGAAGAGGTGTGAAATATTGTTATAAAACTTTCATTTGGATAAGTGTGTAAGTGTGTGCTTAAAATCTATTGGAATTGTTATTCCTACTCATAACAAGCTCCGGATTTGTCGACGTCTTTCTCTTTGATCGCTTTGGTTACAGATTACTGTGACTACTTACTATCAAGGGTGTCCTTATCTGTAGTCAGTCAGCCTGTAGTAGATCTGAGTAAATCAAAAACTTTACCGTAGGTGAAAAAATTGTAATAACGCATGAGTTCGACAGTTCGGGACAATCTCAAAATCACTAGTTTTAAACTCTGGACGCATGTTCTTTTGTGCAATTATTACATGCTTCACCATTCCAGCCACTATGACATCGTTTCCAGTAACCAGGCACAGACCTGTAATTGAGAAGGCGACGAACTTAAAAACGATTCAGGAGACTGCTCCACTTATTCTCAAAGATCTTTCAAATCTTGCGCTCAAACTTGCTGCATTTTCTCAAGACTCCACCCTGCCATTGTATTTCCGCGGTAATTTGATGAACATCGATTGGACCGACCACGTTCGAAATGCTGGCCTGGCTCTAACACTTCAACAATTGGCTCCATATTGCTCGGACAAAGAGGCAAGTGAATGTGTGCAGAAAGCAGCGAAATCTGCAAGTCGAAAGATTATCAACACGTGGCCACATGATATTCAAGCGTGCTCATTTTCAGCCCGAGCATTAGAACCGTTAGATGGAAAGGAAATACAAAATTTGCGGATATACGCGGAACGAGCTTCTGAGCAAGCAATTAAGGGGTTGCTTGAACCGAGGTTCGAACGCGGAGAAGTACTCATATCTCTCTGCGAATTGAAAGAAAGCATCTATCCAGATATCAGAAATCAAGTCAATCGTGCAATCATTTCTGGGCTGAATCCTTCGACATGGGGCCCGTTTTCTTCTCAAAATATTAATGAGGTGTTCGAGCTTAACTGGTACAGCCAATTTTTGCGTGCTGCGCACGACGCGGGTTTTGAAGTTGATCAAATGTCAGCAAAAGATGCAGCATTTCGACTGATCGACTATGCTCCATTGGCCGCTGAATTAGAGACCAATTTTCGAGTCGTAACACTTGAAGGCATCTCATCGCTGCTACCAATGCTGAAAAACGAAAGCGAGGACACCCAAAAACGCATCTTTATAGCAATTCAAAAGTTGTTGCTGTCGTGTCTAGCTCCGGAAGCTCACGTTGAGGGCTGCGAAGAAGCAATTGCTTTTATTCGCGGTCGTACCATCCGATTTGATATCTCAGGTCACTTCGTGTCTGCTTTGGCTTTGCTTTTGGCGGAGTAAAATATATACCATAGATAAGAGAAATCGAATTTCCCTTCGAACTAAATCGGAGTTTTGCAGCAGGGCAATGGGAGACGTAACGAAATTGCGCATGTCATTAGTTAGTTATATATACTACTTTACAAACCGAGTGCATTCGCTTGTATGCGTGTGGGAGGATCATCCATGAATCGCAACAGCGCCATACACCAGTGAAACGGAGAGAAGCGCATACGGCCGTGCACATACCAATAAGAAAGCAATATAAGTACCAGCGACTGATGAGCATGGCGCAGTGACATCGCGAATGTTCCGGTTCAAATTCATTGCACATGGATAAACCGTGTATCGTCTATTGCAGTACATAAGACGACCAGGCGACTAGAGCCAAAACCAACACCACTCCACCCTATTCTATATTGAGAAGGAAATAAAGAGTCCTCGGAATTGGCTGATTCGTTCTATACTGCAAGCTGCAAGTGCGCAGTACCAAGAATCACTCGCATCTAATTGAATAAATTTATAATATTTTCAGCCCTCCGTTCTTCCAAAAAAAGACTCAACCGAGCAAATAACATGTGAAGTGCGCTGCACAGATGGCTAAACACGCCAGGAAGTACTGCCCTGCTACGGTGGCCGCATTCGGCTTCTTGAAAATTTGCGCTCAACTGTTCAATAACACGAATTCAATCCGTGAACCGTGAACACATTGAATAAGTGAACACAACCCCTGTAAGTAATAAGCAGGCACAGTGTTAAGCATAACCGGCGATCAATTAATCACCGGAACCCCCACTTAACCCGGGATAAAGCGAGCTAGCAGCTAGCAGCAGAAGCAGCACATTTTCTCTCGTGTAGCCTGCCCGGTCCTTGCGCTATAATTCCCGCTAAATGCCCTCAAGTAATTGTCTTCGCTTTCACTTGGGATTTCGATTTAAAATTCCTTCGACGCGAGTGGGCGCCTTCGTGTGCGAGGGCGCCGACCCAGGCGGAATGTACATATTATGGTGCTCCCTGCCAGGATCGAATTTTATACCATACTCAGTAGCCCAAGAAAACCGCGGCTTTTCCGGGTTTTTACTGACTTCGGCTCGGCAGAAGACTCGCTGAATTCTAATTTCGCTGAAGGAAAACCCAGCAGCCTCTTGGATTGACTTGGTTACTGACCATATACTACACTCAACGACGAAATCTGAAATCTGTGAGATTCACTCATCTTCTTGGTGACACAACTTTTCCTTTGACATCATTTGAGTATCTTTTGTGACGAACGTTCTTCTACGAGGGTGTCAACACGAAAACAATCTAAGCACAAAAGCAAATCATTCGCAAGAGGTGCATCAACGCAAAATTGGACTTTTGAGATTCTCATCGTTGCTGCCTCTCATTTCTGACACCCTTTATTTTAATTCAGGACTTCTCAACAGCCGTCGTTCAGTTTCATCACACCATGAAGTTCTTTTTCTTCGCCATGCTGCCCACCCTTCTGACGGCCAAGGTGATGACAGTTTGAAGTTTATGTCTAGGAAGCCGCCCTTGTCTTAATGGATGGCAATTGTGCGATTCATTGTAAACTGTTTCTTTGCGCTTTATCATTTCGTATCTTATAGTTTGGTTCTAGATCAGGCTCTGACTCTCGCGGTTGTGGTTGCTGTGTTAAATTTCCATGCGTCATCACCAGTGTTTTTTTTCGCGCCCGTTTTCTTTTGCACCTTTGACCAGGCGATGCCCAAGCCGCTGCCAAAAGCCCTCGCGTTGCGCGGTGGCATGGACCTCGGCCCCATGAACAACGAGCTCGCGGGCCAGCTCGGCCGCACGGCCGCCGCGGTCACGGTGGGCGGCGCGGTCCTCAACAAGTACGCAGGCCTGGGCGACACCACTTTGACCAAAGCGTTTTCGGGCGAGCTCTTCACCACCAACGCCGTGATCGCGCTGGTGTCCGGCGGGCTTTCCGTGGTTACCCACGCCGTTTCGCCTGGTTTTGACACCACCAAGCTCGTCGCGGGCCTGTGGATCGTGAACATGGCCAAGACCCTGATGGACAAGGGCGCCAACGCCGACACCGTGATGGCCAACAAGGAAGCGATGGCCATCGCCGTGGTCCTCGGCGTCATGGCGTGGGCTTAAGAGATGGCAGAGTATCACTTGCATATAGTCGAACTGCAAAGCAAACGACACAGGCTTCCTGTGTGGCAGATGAAATTTATGGAAGCCGGCCACTGCAATGAGGCGCCCCTTCCGCCTTCTGTCTTCTTTGCTTCTTGTAAATATTGCTCGGTGCACTTAATTTAGTATGGGAGTGGTGAGGGAAATGGATATGGGTGATGGGAGATATGCATTACTGCAATCCATTAACGATTAAGATTAACATTTTACAAATTTTACTAATATTAGTAGGTACAGTGAACTGGATACATTGAATCACTGAAATATGGGCATTTGGAGTGCAGAGTCCTGGAGAATGCGCTCACGTATAGCGCAGGGGTTTAAGGATTAGCCTTATATTATAGCTGTATGTCATTCGTAATTTGTATATCTGAAATTATTATTATGGAATTCGCGATTAAAATTTGCTCTTTTCAGCTTGGAAGGGGAACGAAGTGAATGCTAACAAAAACGAACAAAAATAACACGGACGGGAATCCTATCAGGAAGAAAGCACTTCAAGTTCCGTGCCCAATTTGAACTTCCCAAGAACTTCAACATTCAAGACAGTGGCTATGACTGCCCTTGATTGCTACTGCTATTGCTACCAGCCGGGGGCTTCGGCGCGAGAGGTACCTCTCGTGGCAAAGCCTGCGATGCAGCCTGAAATGAACCACTCAGCTGGTGTGGGCTCGCTGAACTTTCTACTGGGACTGACGAGGGTGGGCACGGAAAGGCTTGAAATTGCTGCTGATGCTGTGACGATAACAGCGGGGGCGCTTGTGCCGCAGCGGCAGATTGATGACTACGAAAAGAAGCTGTTGCCGTTAGTCCGAAAGGCTGCACGTCAGTGGGCGCCGCAAACGACGGCGTCATGTCTGGCTCTTCTGCTACCCGCTGCAACGCTTGCTGCTGCTGTTGCTGCCGAGCGGCCATGGCGGCAGCTGCAGCAGCATTGACGCCCGCGGCAGCTCTCTGGTTGGCACTGGCCGCTGCTTCTTGCGCGGCCTTTTTCTGTGCGGCTTTCAACTTTTGGTTGGCCCGGGACTGCTTCTTCATTTCGGCTTGCCGCGCGGCCAGCTGCTGCGCTTGCACTTGCAAGTGCTCCACGAACCGCTGCTGCTCGTCTTGGTGGTGCTGGCGGTACTGCTGCTGCGAGTGCTGCCGGTGCCACGCCTGGTCTTGCTGCTTGGGCTGGGCCAAGAAGTGCGCCGCGGACGCTTCGGAATTGTCCGTAGATTGCGCGAGCAAGAGCCGTATTTCGGCGTCCGCCAGGGCCGCCCGCGCAGCCGCGTCATCGAGGTCTTCCGGAGACGAATCGCCCGAGGACAAGGGAGGCAGCGCCGCACTGCTGTCGACGAGGTTCAAACTAGGGTCTGCGTCTAACGCCCACGAGGAAGGGTGGCCGGCGTCCACCCCCGCACCGCCCACGTCTAAGAACGACATGGCGTCGTCGAACTGCCCCAAGTCTCTCAGGCCGTCTTCTTCTTCGTCGTCGCCGCGCTCGGAGCCCGCGTGCGCGGAAGACTGCTGGTCGAAATCGTCCATGTCTCCGTCGTCGTCGCCGCCGGACTGCCGCGACGACCCCACGCTCAGCCGGGCCGGCGCGTTGAAGACCGCTAATTGGTCGAAATCGTCGTCGCCGGAGCCTAACCACATGTCGTCGTTCGAAAGCGCTTCGAGGCCACTCATTTCAACCGTTGGGCTGCCGGGGACGGCACCGCTGCTGTTGCTGCCGCTGAAATTGCCCGAAGAGTTCCTTCGCCTCACTCCACCACCACCACCACCACCACCACTGCTGCTGCTGCTACTACTGCTAAGGTTGCTGTTCCATAGGCTACCACTGCCATCACCACCGCCGCTGCCGCCGCTGCCTGCGGGGCCAACACTACTAGGAAAGAATCCGTCAAAAGGGCGGCTGCCGCTGCTGCCGCGGCCAGCGCCGTGGCTACTCGAAGGAGTGCTGCCATGCCACGACCCCCCGAGGGGGTCACCAGTGCCAGACTCCGAGTCGCTGTTGCCAGCGTCAAAGTTGCGCCAGTCACTAAACTGCAGGGACGGCGCATTCGGGAGGGAGCTCGCGGCGAGAGGCGCCGCGGGAAACGGCGACGCGGAGAACGACGAAAACGAGTGCGACGACGGCAGGCCTCCGAACCCTGCCATGTGCGCAGCAGCAGCAGTGGTGCTGGCGGTGCCTGCCGCCTGCTGCAAGAGCTGCTGTTGCTGCTGTTGCTGCTGCAGGGCTAACTTAGCGGCGACGCCACCTAGACCGCCGCCACGGCTGACGGAGTCGCCTTCCTGCGACTTCCCTGACGTAACGGAGCCCGTGAAGGACCCCGTGCGAGCGCGGCTGCCCGGCCGGCTCCCGGCACGCGAACCGGGCTGCGACCCTGCTTGGCTGCCCGACTGGCTGCCGGAGTTCGAATTGCTCAAGGAGCCCGAGAGGGACCGGGTCGTGCTGAACGCACTGTGAATCGAGCCCGAGTCCGAGCCGCAGCCGGTGGCGAAGTGGTTGCTCCCCCCGAGCCGGCCGCCGAGGTCCTGGCCCAGGGCCATCTGCACCGCTTGGTTCACGTCGGACTGCTGCTGCCAGTCAGCGGGCGCTTCGTCGGCGCCGTCGTCGTCCCACGCCATGTCCCACAAGTTGGCGCTCAAGCTGGGGCGCTCCTTGTGGGCCTGGGGGTTGTCAGGGTCATTGTCGTCGTCATCGTCGTCGTCGTCCGAGTCGTCTTGGTTGTGGAGATCGAACGCAAACGGTTTGCTCAAGTCGTCCGCGGCAACTTCTGGCATCCCAATGGCGCCCCCCGTGGTGGCCGCAGGTGGCATCCACTCAAACGATCCGTTGCGGTGGAGGACGTTTCCGCCTAGTGGCAAGTTGTCGAATCGGGGCGCAGGCCCAGCTAGAAGCTCGCTGCCTCGTACGCTCGGAGACAACGACGACGAAGGCGGAGGCAACGGAGGTTGGTAGATTTGAGGCGGCAAACCTTCAATGGCCCGCGCCGCAGCAAACCCCACACCACCGCCGGGCAGCGGGCTCTGAGACGCGCGGCGCTTGTGGTTCTGCGCGTCGCCGCCAGCACTGCTGCCACCGCCACTGCCACTAGTTGACTTGCCAGCACGCGGTGATCTCGGACTTCGAGGGCTCCTCGGACTGCCTGGTGGGCTCGAAGGCGGACCAGGAACGTCTCCAGAAGCAGCTGCACCACCACCACCACCAGCTGCACCAGCAGCTGCACCAGCACCAGCAGCTGCACCAGCACCAGCGGCCCCGGTTGAGCTGTTGCTGTGATTGCTCCCGCAGCCGCTCCCACTACTTCCGCCAGCACGCGCTGCCACAGCCGCTTCGTCCCAGACAGCGTCGTTGCCGTCTCTCGCGGTTTTGATTTCCCACTTTTGAGCATGTGAACGGACCTACCGCGGGGAATAGAGGATGAGGAGCATGAGCGTGGGCTACTAGGATTGAAACGAACAGACTAGCCCATAGTACTTACGGATCATGTCAACGCCTACCTGTACAGTGGTGCGGGTGCCCACAATATCGGCAACTTTTGTCCATCGCCGGCCATGTACCTTCATGCCTTCCAAGAATAGATCATGCTCTTCCTGAAAACACACGATTTTAAAGAAGGGGCGTGGGTGGTGAATTGCGACAACAATTCGAACGGGTGTCAGCGAAGGCGAGTTAAGCATAATCATCTAGCAGAGACGGCTACTACGAGAAGACTGACCTGAGTCCAACGACCGCCGGCAGCGTTCTCTTTCGTTGGTTTCGGCATAGCTACCTTCCTCGTGAAATCGGTGAGGACGCTTCAAATGTGACTCCTGCAGGCCTCAATTGGTGCAAGTTCGGAGTTGTATTTTCTATGGACACGCTAGCTCCCTCTAAACGGCTGCTTCACAACTGGATTAACTGTGAGCACATTGACAGCTCACAGCTTTCTCACAGCCACTCAACGCTCAGAAAGAAATAAAGCGAACAAGATCGCGTTCGTGACCGTGATATTCTTTCACCATTCAAGACAAATTCGAGATGAAGTCCTCGAAATGAAGCACATTTCATTCACATCCAATCATGAGAAGTGTTGCATTTTCGGCAAGAAGTAGTTTATATGCAAAGAACCTATAAAGAATGCAGAGAATTGTTCTGAAGTTCTTTTCCCGATCAGAGTTTGGAGTTCCAATATCTCAACACGTTGGCTTTATGCAGGTCCTCCGGAATGGAGCATGCCCTGGGCTCTTGACTTCATGGCATTCCAGGGATCGCCCAATTATGAACTCCCAGGTACTTGGATGCGCCGATTCCGACCATATGGCGCCGATGTAAGTAGACTCCGGGGGGCTCTGTGGTTTCTGATTGTTCTGATTGTTCTGATTGTTCTGATTGTTCTGATGGTTCTGAACGATTTTGATTGGCGAAAGACGGTCAAGAACTCCTGCAGCGCACAGGACTGCAGCTCGCTCTAATCTGCCTCCTGCTGTGTCCCTTCTCGTTTTGTTTGTTGTTCATAGCTTGGCGTTGGGCGTTATCAACTAATTAGCCTACACTTTCACTTCACGCGTAATTAAGATAGTGACTGGCTTAGAAAAAGAATCAATTGCTTCGAACAGTATATTTCGATCATCTGCTTTCATCGAGCATAATCAATTCCAACGTGATTCTCCACGGATTTACAGCCTTCGTTGACTCGAGGAAGCTCTTTGTGTGTACCCACACGGGATTTTAGTACGTTGGCGTCTGGACTGGCAACCTACCTGTAGCTTGCAGCACGACGAACACTTGATTGATGGGCGGCGGTGCGTCGACGGAAAATTATTCCCAGCTACCCGAGGCCGAAGCCAGTGTCGTCAGGCGCTATAATGAATACCGCTCCAAAATCATGGGTGAGTCGGGTTGAGCACGCAGTCGAAAGAGGTGGAGGGTGAAGGCGATAACACCTAATGCACTGCTATTGATCATTTATAATGCTCATAAAATATGCTGTCACGGCTTTTTTTTTTTTCGCATGTGACTTTTTCATTTGGCTATCGATGCCTTCTGCAGGCGACGAGCGTGAGGAGTGGGAAAAGCACCTCACGCCCGAAGAAGCAAAGCGAAACGGCACCGTTGCAGGCCCCTTAATAGCTCCGAGAGAAGAATCTTTAAAAGTCGACGATTCAATAAATGACTCATTAGAAATTGCTGCCGAATAAGACGTCGATGTGAGAGATACAACCACTCCATTGTCTTGAATTACGGCTAAATGCAGCGGCCCAGAGACAAGAGTACAACAATAATGTGCGCGCCGAAAACTCCGTTATGCCTATTTCAAACAATTCTTTATTTTAGCTAGTACCTGCAATTGGCACGTCAACTCGCCTCTCAGATTTTCTCCATAGAGCCATCTCATTTCATTGGGCGTCGTTTCCGTTTCCAACTTCTTTCTTCCAACTTCCAACGAGCAACTGTCGGAATGTGATTTCTAATCGCGGCCGACATCGTCAACCAACCTCTAAGCAACAAGCTCGCACGGCAAGCTGGATGCGAAAAGACCGAGCTACGGGCTCAAACAAGAGAACTTCGGAAAGTTCCTAGAGAATATTTACTCTATACTCTACTCTCTATTAGCGATACTTGGTCACTTCCAAGTCTCTCCAGATCAACACAAGAGCACAGGGTTGGGCCGTTGAGATTACCGTTTCCGCGGAATTCCCGCGCGATGGCTAAAATTCTCACTTAACGTGGGATTTCCGCGGGATTTCCGCGGGTTTCCGCGGGATTTCTGTGCCGTAGTCATAAAGGCACTGCTAAATCGCCATCGCGGAATTCACGTCTTATTTGTAAAAAAATCCCTTTCCGCGGGAATTCCGCGGAATTTCCCGCGGGAAACCGAATCTAGCACAAGAGACAAGAGTGCTGCCTGAGAGAGCACCGATATATACGCAATAGAGTTTATTTACCGAAAAGGCAACGCACCAAAAGACACAACCCCCGGGTTGTCACAAAAATGCGCTGACGTTGCACCAAACGGGCCGCTAGGGCCCGCACTGCTTTGCTAATAATAGTACCAAGCCACCCAGTCAAGTTCCCCATCCGAGAGGTTATGGGCTACAGTTACGCGGAGACCTATGCGCCAGTTTATCGCATTAGGCCTACTCCGCGACCTCCGGTAGAAGATGGAAATATGTCGCATAATCCAGGGAAGCGCACGAGCACCAGAAATGCCGGCGCGCCTCTGGCGTGTGGCCACACGCGCCGTGAATCAACTGCAGAAGAAAATTGCTCTGCCGCCCACAGCGCGCTGATCGCATCATTTGAACTCTGCGAAATGGAGTACCTTCGGAATGGAAGGATCGGCTAAGCGCGCAAGGTCTCACCGTGCAACCCGAGACCCGGGACTGCAGCTACCGAAGTCTTAAAGGACTATTCAGGAGCTCTGCTTGATCAATTTGCCGAGTACATTGCGAAGGTTGCCATGAAAATGCTGGAGGAAAATCCAAATGAGGAGCCAGCAGGCGAGGAGCAAGCTACTTCCAGATGATGCGCTCAGCGAGGGGCACGCTATAGATGCGGCTCTACTTCCGGATGAAGTGTCAGGCAGCGAGCAAGCTACAGATGCAGCTCTACTTCCACTTTGTGCGCATGGCGAGGAGCAAGCTATAGCAGCAGCTACACTCCCAGGAGAGGCGCCAGGCGAATAGCAATAGAGCCAATACAGACAGCAGCGATAGCAGCGGTGGTATTTTGTTTAGGCGAACTAATACAAAACCAAATGACACAGAAGTATATGCTGCGGATAGAAGTGGGAATGCGCGTGCGTTGCGCAAACAAAGCAAGAACGGAATAACTTAGGAGGGGGGGGGGGGGGGAGGGCATTGGCGAAATGGCGAGACTCCTCGGAAAATTAGCAAAACGCGATGTAAGTGTGCGTTATGGGTGTTGCACACTCCGGAGTTCAATTAAGCATGATGGCGGAAACGCGGAATGGCATGCCGCGTTGCACTTCAAGGCGACGCGACTACAAGCCCGTGCGGTGGACGCTGCGCGAAGAATCGGCGCCTCGAACGTGATGAGGAGGTGAAAATTGCACGGTGGGTCGCTGGTCGTAAACGGTAAACGACCGGCGATAACATGATTGCCTTACCTCACTTAGTTTGAAATCCCGATTGCACTCGAAGCGTGCATGGCTTCGGAGTAGGTTTTGGCCCACCACCAAGAACCTGCCGGCATTCGCCAATTTTTAGAAAATAAACGGTCAGTACGAGGGAAGTAGAAGCATACGCAAAACCGTACCTATAACACGCAAGAAGCATAAAGCAACTGGCAAAAGGCAATAAGGGAACTCGGAATACCCTTCGAGTTCAAGTTTGGAGTGCGGGTCCAAAAATAAATAGGGCATGGCCTTGGAGTTGGTAATGTTGGAAATATAATATGTCGCCTTTCAATTTTTAATTGCCTTCTATCTTCTACCTTCTATATCTGAGACCTCAGACACCGACTCAGGCTAGATGGTATCAGATGGTGGTGGTTCAGCAAGTAATAATCATAAGTTATTAGCGATGAGTTATTCTACTATAAGTAGCGGCTTGTTTGCAATTTTTTTTTGTGAATCGTAGATCTCATTCCTCGCAGCTCACAGCTCACAGATCAAGACTTCTTTTATCTTCGTACACCAGTACAGCCAGTACACCACCTTCGGCGAAGCAGCCCGGACCAACTCACTCAGGGCTCAGTAAGCTTCTGCGACAATCAAATTTTCTCGTCTGCTGAGTTTTGCGCCAACAGCGCTTGTCAAAAGCGCGCTTTGAACGTCTCAAAGCATGAGGAGGTGAGGCTCGCTCATGTACGCCTTGAAGCACTGCAAAAACTGCCCCGCCAGCGCTTCGTCCGCTACTCGGCGGTCCACCGACACCCGCGCCGTCATTAAGGTCGCAACGCGGGGTGCACCTCGGCGGACACCACCACCACTACTGCCATCTGCTGCCTTCGCATTCGAGGCAGCGGCGGCGTCGCTCGCATCCGCTGCTTCGGCGGCCGAGATGGGCGCGCCTGGCAGCACGGTGCGCACCCCACCACCCACCGCCATGATGCACGCCTGGGGCGGGTTAATCACCGCGCTGAACTCGGTGACCCCAAACATGCCCAAGTTGCTCACGCTGAAAGTGCCGCCCTGGAACTCGTGCGGCAGTAGCTTCCCTACGCGCGCGCGCCCCGCGAGCTCTTTGACCGTTTCTCCAATGTCCCCCTAATATAGAGAAAACGAGCATACCAAGAAAAAGAAACGAAAAAGAGTGCGGTAACTAACAAGCCAGATGACCAACCAACTTCACGTACATTCCGACTATCACGTCTGGCTAGACATCAGCTTCCTATTGCGCGACTCAAACGAAAAAAAAAATCTCACACTAACAGTCTATGCACCGCACAGGCCAAATAAGCACGTGCATACAAATATGCGTATACGCTAAGAAGACACTCCTTATAGTCAGGTCATACAGTGCGAGGAGCCTTGTGCCCGTCACCTACCAGGCCGCGCTGGTCGACGTTGGTGACGATGGGGGTGATGAGGCCGCCGGGAGTGGCCACCGCCACGCTCACGTCCACGGTGGGGTTCAATTTGCGGGTTCCGGTTGCCGCGTCAAAGGATGCGTTCATTTCGGGCACGTCCCGGAGCGCGAGGCCAGCGCACCGAATGATCAAGTCGTTGACTGACACCTACAAAGCAGGTGAGGAAAAGGGCGCCATTCAACACCATCGCCACCAAAATGTGAAGGATTTGCAAGTTCCAATTAGAATTAAGGCAAGAACGACCCGAGTCCCTCACCCATTCTTGATCTCTCTCACATTTATAAATCCTCACTAAAGATTAAAAAAACATGAATGATAACCCGTCCACTTATACTTCCATCCTCATTGCCCGCCTACACGTGCGCACCTTGGTGTCGTAGTCCTTGGCCAGGGTCTTTCGGAACGCCAAAATGTTGTCCAGTTCGCACTCCACCGACGCGTAAAAGTGCGGCACGCTGCCCTTGGACTCCGCCAGCCGCTTCGCAATCACTTTGCGCATCGTGGTCGCGGCCACGTCACTGCCAGGCGCATTCGTGGTATGTGCCGCCGTGGCTTCTACGCGCGGCGCCATCGTGGCAGGTGCACCACCGCCACCAGCAGCGGGAGCCGCAGTTTTCGGTGCAGATGGGGGCGCTCCCGCTGCAGCAGCCGCTGCTTGGGCAGGTTTGCTCAGGGAAGCGCCGCCTCCGGCTCGGCGCGCAGCCCAGCCGGCTTTGCCCTGAAACTGAATGGACGGCACGCGCCCATGCGACGGTTTGCTGTCGGAAGCGGCGGCAGGGGCTGCTGCTGCCGCCGCAGTCTCGGGTGCTGTGTCAGCCGGTGCAGCGTCGCCTGGTCCGGCGTCTGCGGAGAAGTCTTTGAAGGCTGCCACGAGCGCAGCTGGATCGTCGGCTTCGTCCGCTACTACGACCACTGGCGTCCCCACTTTCACCTGCGTTGCAGCATAATGTGGACCCCAAAATCAAAGTGCCCCCCAAAAAAATTGTTGGTTCAGTTGGTTGAGGGGGGGGGGCAGAGGCATAATGCGAAGCCAAAAAGGTATACACAAGCAGGGTAAAAACAGAGAACTCCAACGATAAAGGTCCTAGAATCTAAGTCTCAATGGATAAACTCTCAAAGTTAACAAAATAGATACGGGCGCGCCATAAAGACAACGAACCTCTACGCCCGAAGGCACCAAAATCTTGGCAATTACGCCCGGGTCTTGGGCTTCAAAGCCCATGGTCGCTTTGTCGGTCTCGATCTCGGCCAAGACTGAGCCGGCCTCGAAAGAGTCGCCCTCCGAAAAGTTCCAACTCGCAATGGTGCCTGCCTCCATGGTCTTCGTGGATTTCATCATAAGTAATTTGTTGAGGCAATTCAAAACATCGAAAATGCCAAAAGTAAGTGAGCAGGCGGACTGTAGGTATCGACATGTAGACTGCAAAAGTGCAACATATGCTTCCTATTCATCAACAAAAGCCTAAACCAGAAATCCAGAAGTGGCGGAGGGACGTAGAGATGTGGGGTTGGTGTAAAGGATCTTAGAGAGCCAGCAACAAATTAGTCGTACCGGAGACAACGCCGGGAGGCCATGAACTTCATGATCAGGGAGGTCCGAAAAGCATCGCTGAAAAGAAAGATTTGTTCCGGACGTTTACACAAGACACGCCATAAGGAGAGGTATTAGATTCAGAAAGGATTGTAGAGTGGCAGGCATGGCAATCTAGGGAAGATGTTCTACTTACAAAAAGCCCAGTCTGCGGGCGAGGAGCGCGCAATGCTGGCGTATGAGCCACACGTCTCACTACAGAGCTCAAACGCGTGAGCATCTTTAAACTACAAGGGCCACTCCTGCCTAGTAGGATTCAATCCCTCCTTCGAGGAGCTCCTATTTTAGCTCTGTGCGTGCGGTGCCTCTTTCCTGCTTTTGTTTCCTTCCTGCCCCTCCTTCCGTTCCTGTCTTGTCCAATATTTTTGTCCCCCAAAGAGGGAGGTCGGTGAATGCCTGTCCAGATTGAAAATAATGGGTTCTTGCCTGGTTCTTGTGTTTCCCCCCGACGAAACAGAAATCCCGACGGCAAACCATCTTGTTCTCGTTCGTGACGCACACCGCTGTGTTCGGTGCTGCTATGCGCTGTCATCTGAAACTGCCACGGATCATTCTCTACTCTGTTCGTTGTATCCTCTGCACTAGAGACTGGTAACACTCCATCGATCGTCGCGCCGCTTTTCTAAAGACTATGCATTTTCATATCGTAACCATCGTTGCGCTGGGCTTCATCCCCGACACTTGTGGCTTCTCGCCCGCTCTGTCTTCACCGGTGAACATTCATTGAGAACAACAGATTTGCAAGAGTATTTGTTTCCGAACGCCATTTTTCCTGTATTGGCTAGTTGTACGCATACGGCACTCGCAGCGTCTGTTTTGAGACTTGCTTCGTCATTCGAAATTAGCGCAGTTCATCCTCTATCCATCCAATGTAACGCTTTTCGTTTCCGCCACTGACTTCGAAAATATTTTTACCATCCGTTTCAAACCTCTGAATGTTCTTGGCGCTTGCTTTCGATTCGACCTTCTTTCTGACGCTTTATCTCTAACCGAAAATTCGCCCTTCAGGTGCTTCGTACACTCCCTGTGGCACACGTGCTCGGGGATCGTGATGTGGGCTTTTCTGTAGGCTTTGGTGATTCCGACGATGGTGGTGGTGCTAATGGAATCTCAACTGCTGCATTTGACGTGTACGATATGCTCCTGCACCGCAGCATTCAAACCTCGTAAGTTTTAAGTTGAGACACCTTGGTTGAATATGAAATGGAATTTCGAGGTCGCTGACTTTCTCAATGCACTCGATGTACGTGAGTACATTTCGCGGGACCCTCAAGAGATCTTTTTGAATCTTTTGTTCATCAAATTATATCCTTTAAAAAAAAAGTTTTCTCCCCTGCTTCCTGTCCAGCTACTCCACGTACAAGATGAACCGGAGCCCTTTCAAGGCGCAGTACTTGCAGTCCTTCCTGGGCCACAGCCACCTCGGTGACGGGCGGCAGTGGCATTCCATCGTTGGCATGCGCGCGCGCTTTGGCGACTACTTCAGTGCCCTGTCGTCGGCACCGCCTCAGCGCGTCACGGTCGTGGTTGGGGGTGGCAGTCGCTCCAACAGTCCCGGCACCAGTAATCCATCGCATGCATCGGTAAATGCGGTGCCTTCTCCTCAAGCAGATCGAGTCGAGTTTGACTGGGGTGCGTTTCGAAAAATGCTGCTTCAAATGGACTTGGCGGGCGCGCCAGCTCTCTGTTTGAGCGAATCAAAAGCAACGGCGAGCTGCTCGTCGTCGTCGTCGTCGTCTACGTTGCCAAAACAAGAGGCCAGCCCAAGCTCGACGACAAGAGTGGCCACTCAGCCTCCACTTCCTCAGAGGTCCTACGCGCCGTGGGCGGCTCCTACGCCATCACCCGAGGAGCCAGCAGCATCTTCTGGAGCAGCAGCAGCAGCGCCTTCGGAAGCGGCGGCAGTATCACCCGATACCACTATGAGCGGCCTAGAAAGTGAGGCCACTTCAGGTGCAGTACAGGCCGATGTTAATCCTGATGCAAGCAGCGGAGTGATGGGTGCGCACCCTGACCTGTTGACGTGGTCGAAAGCGGCCTCGTCGCGGGCTCGGAACCCGTACTTGCCCCCGAAGCCCACCCAAGAATTCGAAGAAGTAGTAGCCCCCGCGGAGCTCGCTCAAGAGCTGCTGAGCACGTGCCAAGTACTGGCGAAGGAGTGGGTGGACGACTTGGGGGTTTTGGCGTGGCAAGACAGCGCCGAAGCGCGGCAGCAGCGCCAGAAACTCGAAACCAGCCGGCGCCGGGTGGCCCAGAGCGCCCGCCGGGACGCCCGGGCGGCAGCGGCCGTGGCAGCTGCGCAACCCGACGACCCTGCCCTGGCCGAGGCAGCGAGCCGCGCGGCGGACTGGGCGGAGCAGTCGGCGAAATCGGCCGCGGAAGCCGACGCCGCCAGCGCGGCCCCCGCGTTTGAGTCCGCCGAACGAGGCCGGGTTGGGGAGTCGTCGCCTTTGCGGCGCCTCAGTTTTGACTTGCTGCTGCGTGCCGTGACTCTGGCAGCGCTTAAGGACCTCCAAGCTGAACTGGTCCTCAACGCGCAGAGCCCACCAGGCACTCCTCAGGCTTCCAAGAACATGGCTGCGTCCTTGTCGTCATCGTCGTCGTCGTCGAAGCCCAAGGGCGCTAACGCAGCCGCTGCCGCTCATTGGCTGGCGGCGTTTCTGAAACAGGGGGACTGGTTTGCGCAGCTGGCGGAAGTGACCCAAACCTTAAACCGGCCCAACGGGCATGATGTGGCGTCGGACCCCGTGGCGGCGCGCTTGCTCGACGCCCTCGACCTGCACGTGCCTCTTGTGGCCTACGACAAGAACGGCCGCGAAGCCACCCCCCGGGTAGACCCTGCCGCCCTCGCGCAGCGCGTGCGGGACTTGCGGGCCTTGCGCGCCCTGGAGTTCCAGGCCCAGCTGCGCGAGAGCGGCCCCCGCTGCGAGGCAGTGGCCGCCCAGTGCGCAAGCCGGGCGTTGCTGGAGCGCGCGTCGGGATTGGACTTGGAAAGTGCTCGCACGCCGTTGAAGGAGCAACAAGAGTAATAAGAGCAGCGGCAGCAGGAAGCAGAGGATTTCATGGCAATGTGCCTGCTAACCACTATCTGCCCATCCACGTCATCGATCTGGCACTCGGCGTGGCCTCGGCATCTCTTTCCTTCGTCTCTTTCTCCCGCGCTGTTCTTCCTCAACTTCTTTTGTACATATCACATACCAAAAAAATGTTGCTTGTTGCCCTTACCAGTGCCGTTCAGAAAGTTGCACAACACTACACCTCGCAAAGGGAATTGCACAAAAACTACAAAAAGCGCAGCAGCATGAAGTATATACTGAACATAGCAACGAACCGGCAAATCCGATCCGACTTCAATCGCATAATGAACTAAAATCCATTTTTTTTTTAACTTGACTATTGGCTATTGGCTATTGGCTATTGGAATACAGTTATAATACAGGCGTGCTTTTACTGTTTACTTGTATTGTCTACCTACTTCCAGCCCCCTTGGGCGTGTGCGGCGTGTGAATTCTACTCGAACTCGAACTCGAACTAATACAAACCCAAATGACACAGAAGCCAATGCTGCGGGCAGAAGTGTACGCGCGTGCGTTGCGCGCAAGTCAATACCGTAAAGAGGATAGTGTGTAGAGGGCAGGAAGCATAATACTTCCACCCCCTTCTAAAGTGGAAACTGTTCATGAAATAATTTTGAAACCGGACTTAAGTCGTTTCTGCGTCTGTGAATTCTACACAAGCCGCTCAGCCGCTTACCACTTCAAATTTCATTTCTTTTACGTTTCTAAACAGAGAAAGCTCTCTGTCTCTGTCTCTGTCTCTGTCTCTGTCTTGACATCTTAACCCTCGCACCCTCACCCTGTATTCGAACAATAACAAAAAGTAAATAGATCAACGTAGTTTGAAGTTTTATCCGACCACGACCAGAAATTGCCTACCAAAGAAAAATGTCTGTGTGTGTGTCACATCACATTCTTATCTGGGTAACGCTACATACGTACTGTAAATGTTGCACTGTGTACATCTGTACATGTTCTATAGTACGAACTGGGTACTGGGTACGTGTGTTCTGACACGTTACCACGTTCCACGTTGTCACTGATATCAACTACGTTGATCGTGGTGCGGCGACGCGCGCGCCGCTGCAGTCCTATTTGGTTTTTGTGCAACGTGATTGGTGGATAGTTGGGTTTTTGCAACGGAATTGTATGCGGGCAAGAGAGTGGAAGAGGTCAGTGGGACTTGGGACACAACGCAAAAAATGTGGGCGTGGAGTCCGAGTGGCGGAGAAGAGTACGTTCCTTTGGATGAAGCAGCCAGCTCGTCCAGGCGTAGTGTCATTAGGCGCGCCGTGCTGTTTCTCGGTGTGGCTGCATGCGTGGGTGTAGTCGCCCTGAAGCCACAGTCAGGCCGGGCAGGACAGATGCTGACGACGACCATTCTGGGCGCAGGGTCAAAGACTCATGCCTCCCCCCGCGCTCTGAGCATAAAGTCGAAACGCCGCGATGAAACGTACCCCATGCTAGCATCCAAGCTACTGGACGCGTACAAGATTGAGCTTCTAGCCGAGCCCCACGTGGAGATGCACCTCGAGCTGGACGGCTGCTCCGATGACGCAGACGCTTGCGCGGGTGTAACGTGGTCGGCTACCCCGGTCGAGCAAGACATCATGGGCACTGTTGACTTCGATGATTCTGTGACTGGCCCCTCTGTCTTCATGACTTTTACTGGGGTAAGTTTGCGATGTAGATGTGTGTGCACAAGTCTTATGCCCTATCACTAACCCCCCTCCCCCCCCCCCTCCAGCAAACTCACACACACCTTCAAACATTCATCTTTGCTCCTCCTGCAGGCGAACAGTAGGTTCAGTGTGAAAGCTATTCGAGGCGACGAGGTCTTGGCCGCTGCGGAGGCGTCCGTGAAGTACGTGCGTCGCGACATTTACACTTTGAGTGACGAGCACCGCGAAAAGTACTTCAAAGCCATGGAAATCCTCTTCACGACTTCGCAAGCTGACGGCGAGAAAAAATACGGCAAGTACTTCTTTTCGCACGCGGAAATGGCCAACCTGCACGACGCCGATGGCGCCGCGTACCACGACAACCTCTTCTTCCTGACGTCGCACCCGACCATGCAGCTCAAGGTGGAGCGCGCTCTGCTGGCGATTGACCCTACCGTGACCTTGCCGTACTGGGACTTCTTGCTGGACACCAAGCTTGGGAAAGACTGGGCGAGCTCCAAAATATACGACGAGTCTTGGTTTGGGCCTGTAGCAACGCTTGAATCGAACAAGTTCCACGTGACTGGCCGTTTCGAAAAAGTGCAGCACATTTATGACCCCGACGCCGTCACTTTTCCCGACGCCCACCACGACGGGTACGGCTTCCTTGGAGGTGAATACAACACCAATTACGACGTGCATCTGCAGCGCAGCGACAGCTACTGCGGGTTTCGGAGCATTCAGGGGCAGTCCACGTGCGGCCACGTGTCGGCGTGCTTCGAGGAATTCAAGGAAGGCAGCGACTTGTACGACTGGGACATTTGCCTGGAAGAAAAAGTGCACGGAAACTTGCACACGATGCACGCCGGCCAGTGGGACTGCGCAGTGGACTGGCAGGAGTACTTTTCCGACAACAAGGACTGGATGGACCCCTTGTTCTTCAGCATCCTCGGCTTGAACGCTGAGCGAGGCACGGAAATTGCCGTGAAGAAAGGCTACGTCACCTGCCCCGCGTCGTCGTCGTGCAAAGTGGGCGGCACTTGCGCGTGCACGTCTGCGCTCAGCAGCGTTCAATCCGTTGACGACGTGGACAACCTGTCTTTCTCCGACTCGTTCTCCCTGATGCAAACCTTCTGGTTGTTCATGAACGAAAACGTGCTCCAGGGGTCGGACTGGGTGGTGTACCGCGAGAAATACCACGACGAAGAGAAAGTGTACGTGCCCGTAGACCGCAAGGGCAAGGAATTGAGCCTCGACAACCTGGAGTCGCTCAACAAGCACATGCTCAAAACCATTCTCTTCATGGGCAAACTGGGCCACATGGTGAGTGGAGCTGCCGCAGACGACCCGCTGTTCTGGGTGATGCACCAGCTGTTTGACAAAGCCTTCCAGGCGTTAGTGCTGTCGCCGCGGTACAACAAGGGCGGCTTCGAGTGGAACAACGCCGACGGGAAGCTCGGTTGGAATGGCACCGCAGGTACCACTGCTTTTAAAGCCGAAGCGTTTGAACCTTGGCTTGGGAAGACCGCGCTCGCGAAAGCGACCAAAGGAACGGGCGAATACTTAACCAACCAGGAACTTTGGACGCTGCTGCACCCGCACTCCGACGCCATTCCATACGTCTACGATCAAATGACTACGTGGGGCGACTGCAGTTTTGACCCGTTTTAACGATGAGCCGACGAAAAAGCGCGGGCTTGAGTATTCTCTTCAGGGCAAAAACTGATGACACTGCGCATCGGTCACATACCACTCACAATTTAAAGTCAAATGAAGTACACGAGAGAGAGAGAGATGGGGATAGATGGAGATCAAAAGACATGGCGTCCAACTCCAAGAAGCCCCGGAGTTGGAGTTGCAGGAAAAGGAGGTGAGCTGCTTGAGGTCGATGGGAGTTCACTTGGCTGGGAATGGCGATTTTTACGAAAACCCAAAATTTGCATTTATTTAGGTATTTTACGTAGATTTGATTAGATTAGATTATACTCCCCAATTGCAAAGAAACAACAACAAGTAGCATAAAGCTGCGTTTTGATGAATCCCCCAGAACAAGTTTGACTGGGCTGAGTGTCCTTTTGCGCAATGCAATAATAGTAATATCTGAATGTAGAAAGTAGAATATAGCACTAGATCTGCCTTTTTAAGCGCCTTTTTCGAAGTGAAATCTACGTAACTTCGCGTAGATCTAAGTGAAGTCGAGTTGGCTTCTGCGCCATTCCCAGATTCCCAAACAAGCAAACAAGCAACCAAGGAAGTTGGAGTTCATCAATCCAAGGATAATCGAATTCCACTGCCACTGCCCTCAGCCCTCAGCCCTCAGCCAGCCAAACGCATTACGTATCATACATCATACATTACACACACGCATACTTATAGATACGAATACGAGATAAACGGCGGCCGGTTTTCCGCTTTTATTCTTGGCCACATGGGATTTCATTTTTCATTGGAGATTAGAGGGCTTCGACTCCACTTCCATTTCTCCAAATCTACCATGGTAATCAGCAGATGCAGATAAGTTCATCTCCGTCTCTTATCTCTGCATGATATGCCTGAGTAATTCATGTGTTCATATGTCCATAGTAAACTTAAGATAAACACTACGGTTTTGATTTCGATGATAAGCGCAGTGCTAACTTTGCTTTCTGACTTAATATACCGCAGCTAATGGCATATTAGCGAAGTTCTCGTACCTATCTATGGATCTGTACCCCTTTTTTATTTCTTCATCTACTGGTAACCAGGGCCAGTGTAATTTGTTGGATAGTATTCCTTGTCTTCGTCGTCCGTCATGTAAGGCGTCCAAACACCAACAAATACGTCTTCGTTTTCGACAGGAGGGAAGTTCCGTGGGTCTCCCACTTTCGAGTTTCTCGTAAAGACAGTGTAAGGTACCACGGTTGTTTTCTTGTATTTGGCGACAGAATCTAAAAGATCATCAAAGATCGACGAGTACGCACTGTCAGATGAAAGATCATGGTATTCACAAGGGTCTTTCGTAATGTTGAAAAGACATGGGGCTGCCTCGGTGCATACGCTGTCAATAGGAGGGTTGGTGGGCGGCTGTGCGCACTGAACCGTCAAGTGTTTGCCTGCATAGTTCCAAGCTAGCCCTGGTGGAGGATACCAGCCTGCGTGGGTCTTACCGCAGTCTGTTCCAGAGGGATGCCACAGGATTTTCATGTCGCCGACCACCACGGCAGTGAAATTTAAATTACTTCCGTCCGCCTGAGTAAAACGACACAATTAGTCAGCTTCTGTATTTTCAACACGTACTTAGCATGATTAAATGCATACCTGCACAGCATGCGCTATTTCGGTGCGGGCTGAAGGTTTCGCATGGTCCATACCACCGGTCGAGATAAAGTCCCAATTATCCAAACCATCACCCGGCAGAAACTCACGCTCGCTAGATTTGAGCGTGATATTTCCGTGATACGCTTTAAGATCACCTGTGGCGCCGCGCTTTGCGGCTGTGAGCAGAGTTGGAAGCCAGTCTGTTGCGTGATGGTATCCATTGTAAACCACGACACCACGTGCTGAGTCCATGATGCCAGAGAAGATACCGCCAGACACCAAGGCGGGCACGCGCAGCCCTCCGTCGAAATAGCCGCCTTTGCAGCCCCTCAACGGGAAGTTATTATTCATATTGTTGTCACCACCATCGGTTGGACCGCCGTTATCTGAGCTAAACACAAGAAGAGTGTTATCCCACATAGATGCTCGCTTGAGCGCACTGACAACATCTTTAATGCCATCGTCAAGTGCTCTGATTTGAGCAGCGGACGACTTTCTGGATGCAGCGCCATGCCCTGGATCGTCATGTATACAATCACCTGTGACTTGGTACTGCCCACAAGTGTTATCCGGAGATATATCATTGATATCATCCAAACTGAAATAGTAATCTGGTGCTTGTAAATACTTATTATTGCCTGAATGGCCATTCTGAAAAGCCAGGTACAGGAAAAAAGGTGGAGGAATTTGTCCATCGGTCCCCAAGAAGCCGTGCTGAGCGATAAGCGTCGCAGCACGCCGCGCAAACATTTCCGAAGAGTAGTCCCCAACCGTATTATAGACATCCGTATCACTAACACCGGTTCCGCCAGCGCTATTTTCATGCAAATCAAGCCCATTGCAAGGTCCCCCATTGCACCCGTCATTATAATGGCGCCAATAATCCATCATGCCTACGAAATATTAGTAATTAAGGGAATGTGGCAAAAGGCAAAGGGAGAGCAACAGAGAGAGAATACATTGAAATCAAAGATAAACTGTAAACAAGTTGGTACATTTTGTTTCCTGAAACAATATTTTCAAACACCTTGACCTTTTTACATGAAACCTCTTTGATACCTTGATAAAAACAAAAGCTGTGATTGAATCCTCGCTGTGAAGGCAAATACCGTGTCGATTTCATACCAAGGTGCCATTTTCCAACCTGTTGTGAATGTTTTAAATGAGTCTTTTGCACCACTCTTTTGAATGGTTTCAATGGTTAAATCAAGGAATGTCAGTTTACCATTGCGGTAGTGTATCCATAATCTCGTTGCAAATGCTCTGGTAGAAGAGTGTACGTCAAGTTAAGCCCTGAAGCAGTGTCAAGAGAGCCGAAAGGTACGAAGATGCCGTGGTGAATCATAGCACGTCCGCTCAAGATACTTGCACGTGTCGGGGAGCACGTGGCCGTTACATAGTATCTTTCCAAGATCACGCCGTCCGCAGCTAGTGCGTTGATGGTAGGAGTTTCAAATTGAGGTGATCCATGGTATGCCACGTCGTTCCATCCCACGTCATCAGCAAGAATGAACACAATGTGTGGTGCTTGCTTCAAATTTGCGCCGTGTGTGCCTGATGTTGATAAAGCCAGGCAAACACAGTATGTGCTCACGAAGCTTTTGAGGTTACTTCTTCGCATACTTTGAAATACAAAAGCAGGTTGCTCTTTCAGATGACACCTCCTACTTCTATTCAAAGTTTGCTTTCTCAATAAGCCGGCAACCGGGAATGTTGTCGCAAGGTCTTTCCTTTTCTACTGATTCTGTTCCGTCACTACTACAGATCTGTACTACTTTTGTTCCACTTCAGAATATGCTTCCCACAGACACAGATTTGAGCGTCTTCTTACCTATTCTTATCTTGTAACTGTAGATAGAGATTATTCAAGAAGGAAACACTTTGCTTCGGAAGCATGGCAACGTGACCCACGAAAGAAAACTTACAATTAAAGTGAAAGAGGAGGAAGAACACTCAAACTGGCAAGATACAAAAGAACATGTAAAAGCACTCCAGCACTGACGTATAACTGATTTTACCGGCCGTGCATGCAATGTATAGACGTGCTTTCTAGATAATATTATCGACAGGCGCCCTTGAAGGACCGTTTTGAGAATTGATGAGCAGCGAAATACCCAATTTCCGAAACCAATAGAGCAACGTGTCATCCAACTGTAGATAGGAGGTCCTGAGTCTAGAGAAAGAGGTATGGGATATCCCACCTGACAATCACATAAACGGCCACATAGCCACTATCAATTCCTATGCTCATTTGGGGAATTCAATCCCTGAGTTCAGATAGACAAGAAGGGCGCTAATCTAAAACAAGAGAAGGGCTTTCCACTTTTGACCCAATGTACCTATATCGAAATGGGCTTTTCAGATAGTATTTTCAGACATCAGTAGTAGATCCAAAGCGCCTTTGGTACGAACAATTTATAGAGAGCCGCACTAAAGGGGCCTCAACTCAAATTTCCACTACGCAAAGCACAAAGCATGAAGGCGTTTACCCTTCACTTTTGAGTAAATCCCCTATTTCAGAAATCATACAGCAAACGCATGGCTCGCGGCATGAAGCGCCTATTCACTGGCTTGCAGCACAGCGAGGGCTGCTGCAAGAGTTTCTACGTAGGCCTCCACTGTCAGGCCTGCAGCTGCGGCATCCGCAATCACTTTCTCGTGGTCTTTGCCCTGCTTTTCCAGCGCTTTCTGCAACTTTTTCAGCGCAGATTTCGCTAACGGCTCAGGCTCAGCCGGGGCAGCTGGAGCCGCATCGCCTTCTCCACTCGCACTCGCACTCGCCGCAGCTGGCGGTGGCGGCTTGGCAGCGGCGTGCGTCGGCAAGCCCTCTGCGTCGTACGCGCTGAACTCGCTCCCCCTGGTGGTGCGGAAGAAGTCCTTGGGCGGGATGGCCGCCGCCACAGCGTCGGACCATTTCTTGGAGGCCTTGGCAACTTCTTTGGCGTGCTTGGCCTTGAGCGCTTCCGCTTCTTTCTCTGCTTTGTCCGCCATTTCGCGAAGGAGCACCTGCGTGGATGACGAGGGAAAGCAAGCGAAGGAAATGGAATGACCGTGTAAAGACATGTGCACATGAGAGCTTCGGCAGGAATCAATCGTAATGATTCTTCAGGCTTTGCTTTGAAGAAATCGAATGCCTCGAAACTAGGATTCAAATGCAGTAGATAACTCTAGCGTTTGTTGTGAAAGATGGTAGAAACGTGAAAGCACTACAGCATAGTATCAGCAGCCCACATGCAATAAGTCGTCCAGCGTGTGTATCCTAGACTCGGTCTCATTCGCTCATGCGACCACACACACACCTGTGGGTCGTCGAGCTTCCAGCGGCTTCCGCCCCCGCTCAGGTCCTCGAGGCGCACCCCGAGGGGGGGCAAGCTCACGTCCCGGACCCGGTCGCAGGCCGCCAGCACTTCGGCCGCGGCGGGGTCACTGGCTTTGGGCCGCATCAAGCCACGCACCTGAAGTGGCAGTGGTAATGGTGAGTTTTATTGCCGTTTTCGTATGGACGGCGCGCTTCCTGACTAAGCTACTCACTCGGACACACACACACGCATGGTAGGCACCAAATCCGAACAATCCCGCAACGCAAATAAGAAGGCAAAGACTTTACCTCGTGCCGGAAGTCGCGGAACGCATCCAAATAAGGTCCCAAGAGCTCTTCTGCACCGCCCCCGCCAGAGGCACCACCGCCACCGCTGCTGCCGTCGCCGCCGCTGCCAGGCAAGCCGCTTAGGGGGAAACCCAAATCGTCGGCCCCCTCCACCACCCCCAGCAAGCGGAGCACCGAGGTGACTTTCGCCGCACACTTCCGCAAGAGGGAGGCCGCGGGGCGCCCGCTCCCATTGGCGGCCACCAGGGATAGGTATTTGTTGACTTCAGTGACCAGGGCGCAAAGCGCTAACACTACGGCGGGAGTGTCGAAGTTGCGGCAGAAAGCTGCGTGCACCGCGTCCCCACACGCCGACAAGTGCAAAGCCAGGGCTTTTTCAGCACTGTTCGCGGCGCTGCTTACGCTCATGCTGCCACCACCTGCAGCAGCAGTGCCAGCAGCAGCACCAGCAGCAGCAGCACCAGCAGCAGTGGTGGAGCCAGGACCCGCCGGGTTGGTCCACCCCACCGTTTTGCTGAGCCAGGCCGAAGAGTTGGCGCTGCCCGCAGGGGCGGGCTCCGAGAGGACTGCTTTCACCGCACCGAAGAAGTTGCGAAAGAGGGCCTCTTTGGCCTTGGCGTCCTGCATGGTCTGGTCCGAGTAGTTCATGCCCTTGTCCCACGGCTGGAGCAGAAACATGAGGCGAATTTGCCGGGCCGAGTGTTTTTCCAGGGCCTGCTGAATGGTGATGAAGTTCTTGAGAGACTTGGACATTTTCAGGCCCTTGATGTCCAAATGCCCGGCATGGAAGAAATAGTTGACCCACTGGCTGTGGCCATAAAACGCTTCGGCTTGGGCTAGCTCATTGTCGTGGTGCGGAAACTTGAGGTCGACTCCACCCGCGTGCACGTCCAAATTGGGGCCCAAAATGTCGCTGGCAATCACCGAGCATTCGATGTGCCAGCCCGGCCGCCCGGGACCCCAAGGGCTCGGCCACGACGGCTCCCCCGGCTTGCTGGCTTTCCACAGCGCGAAATCGTTGGGGTGCTGCTTCTCGCTCGCGTCGGCGCCTAAAGCCCCTTCACCCTCGGCCATGTCGGCATCAGAAGTGTCGCCAGCGAAAGGCTTCAACTTCCGGTAGGTGTGGCCCTGGGCTTTGAATGCGTCGATGCTCAAGTACACGCTGCCTTCTCTGCTGGCATATGCAAGCCCTTTCGCCACAATCGCAGACACAAAGTCGACGATCTGGGGCACGTATTCGGTGACCCGGGTCACCACGTCAGGGGGGCGCACGCCGAGGGCGTCCATGTCGTCGAAGAAGCTTTGCTCGTACTTGCGGCTGTGCGCGTTAAAAATCGCGTGCTCGCTCACGTCGGCCCCCAACCGGGCGTCGGCCAATTCTCCTAGCTCCGTCGCGCAGGCAGCCACCAGCGCGGCTGCCGCTGCCATCGCTGCTTCGTCGCCACTGCTGCCATCGGCTGCAGACGCTGCGGCAGCAGCGGTGGTTGCGGTGGCCAGGGCAGTCTCCAGGGACGCCAGCTGCTCTTCCTTCAGGGACTGGCCTTTCAGCGCGGCCGCGTGGTCTTCCTGTTCCCGAGACCCACTGCCTTCGGGCAACGGCACTTCCAGCTTGGCCCGGCTCTTGGCCAGCTTGTTGCGCTTTTGGTCCAGGGCCGCCGTGGTTTCCGCAACCACAAACGCCAGGGCCTCCTTGGGAGGCTGCTTGGCAAGGGCAGCCGCTTTCCATTCCTTGAGCAAGTGCTCTTGCCGCGCCCGCAGAATGATCTTATCGTCAACGTCCGTGATGTTCACGTGGTACATCACGTCGTACCTGTGGGGTTTAATAATAGGTATCAGATGGATCAAAGTAGGTTGCGCACAGGAGGAAGTGAACGCTAGTTCCAGCCGTGATGGTTACCGGTAAGCCTGCGCAATTTCTCTGTACTCATCTTTTTTCCTCCTAGCATTCTCGCTCTCCCTACTCCCTCCCATTCCAATGCAAATATACGGTAGCGTTGCTATGGAGATCCCATTCAAAGAAATATTTTGCACCCGAAATAGTCTTCCATGATGCGGCGCAAGATGTCGAGGGTCAAGTACGCGCGCGCGTGGCCCATGTGGCAAGCGTCATATACAGTAGGGCCACAAGTGTACCACAACACTTGGTTGCCGTGCGCTGGCCGAAACTCTTCCAGCTGGCCAGTGAGCGAGTTGTTTACCTAGCGCAACAATAGCGAAGGCAGCGACGACGGTCATCTTGGCAAGTGAACAGATGAAGATTCAATCACAGAAAGACCACAAAGCTACATGCCTGAATACGACCACGCACTATTTATTAGGGTTGCAAGCGACGAAATAGATATATTTATCGTGTACGAACTTCGCAAGCTTTTAAGCTGTGCTCATTACTTGCACTCGAAGCATCAAGCAAATGTGAAAACTCTGTACTCACCATGAGACCCTTGAAGGTGCCGCCTGCTTCTGCAGGCTTCGACCATGCAGGGTGCTTCGAGCCGGGAGCCACCACCGCAGGGCAGAGATCAATGTTGCCGAAGAACCCATGGCATGGGCAAGGCACGCTAGAAGAAGCCATGGTGTTTCTTCTATGATGTGATGGGGATCTAACGAGCCTTCACGTGAATGTGCATTTAGAGAGGAGTTTCATAGACGCGAAAAGATTAGCTCAGTAAGTACAAATACTCTGTAGATGAGCTCAGCATTGATGCTAACATAATAAGTGAACGCATTTACCACACGAGCGAGAGTATCAGTTAAGCTAGGATAGAATTGGCGTCGCTAAAATGTTACAAGCCAGACAGCCAGGCATCAAAAGTCGAAAGATGTGTTGCGAAAACGAAAACAAGCACCAACAAAGAACGTGCACTTTCCGCAGGAGGACTGGGTGAACACAACTAGATTCCACGTGTGAAGAAAGAACCGACCGACAAACAAGCTCTATTCTCTCTCTGCTCTCGACAAGCTCTCTATTTTGTTCGGGCAGTTCGTGAGTTCGTGCGTGCACTACAACCTATTGTGCCACATGAGGATACTCTATCGGGCTTATTAGCGAGGTCTCCCGGTCAGCGTAGCGTTGCTTCCGGCATGTCCGACGACGGTAGACTGGAGGATAAGGGCACCGATGAGAATGCGGGTGCTGCGTGGGTATTGCGACCTAGTAGTAGCAACGGTGGTAGCAAACCGCTCGCTGAGCCGCTAGACTCCCGTGGTTACTCGGTGACTCCGAGCTCTGGGCCTCAGCACAATAATCAAAACGGTAGTAACCTAGTCCTAGGACGATCCGTGCGCAAAACTCTGAGTCGCGTTCGCAAGAAGGTCACCGGGTTCTCGGCATCTGAAGCCCGTGCATCAGCTGCACTAGCTGCAGCGGAAGCAGCTGCAGCAGAGGCAGCTTTGGCCGAAAATGAGGCGACTCAGCCTAGTGGTGAAAATAATTCAAAGTCAACCATCTCACAACCTACCCTGGCTGTTACTGCCGATGCCAGCGTCATTGAAGGGTCTCCCGTAAAATCAACTGTCGACAATCCTACCAATGCAGTGGACTTCGCACTAGGTTTCTTGTGGGCGACCCGGCAAAATGGCACCGACTTGGTTCTTGCAGACTTCTTTTTTACAAAAGCTGCAAGCCGTGGCCATGCAGCAAGTTTGTGCGCGCGAGGCTTCCTCTGTGAGCACCGGCAGCAAAGCGCCAACCCCAGGGGCTGCGACCTACGCGAAGCTGGCGAGATGTATGCTGCCGCAGCAGCAAATGGTTGTGCTGTGGCAGGCACTCGACTTGCGGAGCTCCTTCTGAGTGGGGCTGTTGATCCTCCAGGCTACAGTGTGTTCCTCATTGACCGTTGGCGCCGAGGGAGTCAGGCCAATAAGCAGCCGCTGCCTCAAAAGTTAGCAGCCTTGGCCGCCTTGAAAGATGATGGCCGCGTATCAAACGCTGAATTTTTAGAGGCTAAACAGCAGTTGCTACGAGAGGTTGGGGGTTCAGATAATCCGAATGAAACTACTAGCAATGGCAGGGATAGCAAAAGGAGCGAAAATAATGTCGGTAGTGTAGGGAACAGTGTGACGGGTGCCGAAGAGGAGGAAGCCGAAGAGGATGCATGGGCTGCGAAGCGGGTGAAACGCGCAATAGCGCTGCTGAGAGCAGCTAGTGCTGGAAACAGCAACTCAAGCAATAGTAACGTCGATGATACAAACCAAGGCGACCCTGTTGCCATGCATCGTTTGGCTTGGCTTCTGCTCGACGGCATTGCTGTCGACGACGAGGAGACGTTCGGCCCTTCAGAGACTAGTGCGTCTGCCAGCAGCGCAAACTCCAGAAGTAATGAAGCCTTACAGTTGCTCCGCCAAGCTGCTGGGTTGGGGCACGCGCGGGCGCAGTATGACTTAGGTGTACTGATTCGGGAAGGGCGAGCATCGGCTGCGGCTGCAGGTCAATTGGCTGGCCCTTCAAGAAGACGAGCAGGGGGAGCCGCGGTGACGATAGTCGGAGAAAACGAGAGTGTTGACCTCCTCACGGGCACATCTCGCGGTGGCAATAGCACTGGAAGCAACGAAAAAGCTGCAGAGCGCGCCGTGCGGGCAGCAGCACGAGCCGCACGAGTCGCGGCCATGAAACAGCGCGCGAGCTCTGACGCGGCTGCGGTTGCGCTGTGGCGGAAAGCAGCTTTGCAAGGCATGCCCGAGGCGCACTACGCGCTCTTCAGCCTGTATGCAGGGCAAGGTGAAGCATGGGAAGGATTCACTGCTGCTGCTGCTGCTGCTGTTGCTGCTACATTGGCGAGTAATTTTAAGTCAGATGTGGCGAATGCGCCGACATCGTTACCTGCGTCAGCTCACGCAACAGCCGCAACAGCCGCCGCTGTCGCCGCTGACAGCTTGACGCCGCGCCGTCGTGACCGCAGCCCACGAGCTTCTAGCGATGGTATTGGTACTGCTGAAACCCCAGGCTCGCCTGGGGTACGTGCGTCATCAACTGCTGAAGAAAGAGCAAGTGCAGCTCCCGTGTTGAGCTCTCCCGGCCGCGCAGGAGCAGCGGGAGGAAGTACGCACCATCATGCGCGCACGCCGCCACCACCGCCGCTGACCAAGCAAGAAGCGTTGGCGCATTTAGAAGCAGCTGCCACGGGAGGCTGGCCACCTGCGTGCTGCGACCTGGCGTATCTCTTGCTCGGTGAGACTCAACGCACTCCTCCCTGTAAGCCTACTTCATCAAATGCTTCCGCAGAAGTCGACGCAGCAGCTCCTGCCACTCCTTCCGCTCCAAAAGATTCCGCAGGATGGCATGCATTGGCCAGTGGCGTTGGACCAGACAAAGCCCGCGCAGTACAGCTCTTGGCCCAAGCAGCGCACGCGGGGTGGGCACCTGCGCAACTTCAGTTAGGCCAGCTGCTTGAATGTGGTGCACACGTCATCGACACTTCACCCCAGAGCGCCGAGGGGAAGGTTGTGCTCAACGGTGATTTAGACACTCGTTCAAATAGATCTGGGGTCGGTTCTGAGGAAGAAGTAGAGGACGTGGAACCAAATGATGATGTTCTGACATGGCCTGTGCACGCAGAGCCAATTAAAGCTGCAGAATGGTACCGCCGGGCTGCTGCTCAAGGCTGCCCTCACTCTGCTCTAGCACTCGCTCAGTTGCTTACGAAAATTAGCCGTTGTAGTCACGGCCAATTTGACAATGGTAAACAGCAGCAGGAGGTGCAGCAGGAGCAGGAGCAGCAGCAGCAAAAGCCTTTATTCAGAAGAGGCATCGAAAACGAAGTGTTACCATACGATCGTGCGTTCCCGCACCTCCCTGTTCACTTGCGTGGCTCAGCTGCAGCAACTGCCGAAGCGTGCGACGTTCTCGCCCATAGCACAGCAGCACGCGCGCTGCCCGGCGGGAGTGAGCTCCTAACAAGCTTGTGGCTTGAGCGAGGCCGCGTCGACCAAGCAAGTGCAGTTCTGGCTGAATTGGTCGCCGCGGGCATGAGCGCAAGGTCAAGTGCTGGTGCGGATCTGACTGAAGAAGATGCCATTGGCACCATTGATGTCTCCGGTGCGACGTTTGAAGCGACTGCTGCAGCCATATGTGCCTCTTCTGATGAGCTACAAAGACGTGCAGAGGCGGCTGCAACCACCCTCAAGGTCTTGGAAGCACGTCGAGTTACATTGCCTCCGAAACCAGTGCGCCCACCAGCTCAACCGTTGACTGAAGCTCCAACTCGGGTATTGCCACCGCACGCACATGATTGGCCATTAAATGCCGACCCTATGGAGGGTGCACTGGCGGGTCTCTCTGGTAATGCCTTACTGGAAGCAACTGCTGCGCTGGGGGCTGCGGAAATTATTCACATACCTCCGTTACCGCCTACTTCGTATCGAGACGACGACTATTTACTTGGGTTTAACAAGCTAAGCAGTAATGGTGTTTATCGTGGCACAGATGCTGAGAAAAGTGGAACAGCCGATGAAAGCTCCGCTGCACCTCTTGTAGAAGATGAGAGTCCTGGCCTCAAAAAGGCTCCGCCGAAGCTGTGCAGATACTGCACGCAGCATAATTTTCAACCGTCTGAGGTCTTTCGTAATAAGCCTGCTGAGCGCTGCAAGTCATGTGGCTCTGACACTTCCAAGGAAGCAGACGAGAACGAAGAAGAGAAGATGCCCTCAAAAGTGGTAACAATGGCATCTCCCAGTCCTGTGAAAGGCTCTCGTAGTCCTCCACTTTTGTGTGAATACTGCACTCTTCATGGGTTCAAAGTGACCGCAGCATTTCTCAAGAAGTCTCCTACGCACTGCAAATCTTGTGGTGAAGACACTGCCAAAGAAAAGAAGAAAAGAGTTGAGAACGGCAAGAAGGCTGAAGCAGAAACTGCTCTAGCTTCTGCTAGCAATAATTCTGGGACCACGGGCGATGCTGCTGTCTCAACGACTGAGAATGAAGACGCCTTGTTGGAAGCAGCGAGTGCAGAGCGGCGTAAACCTGCTGACGATTTTCTATGCTCAGTCCGGGACGCCATTTTAGCATGTGAAGCGGCTGTGTCTGAGTATATTCCAAGCCCACGTCGGCGAGCTGCTGTAGCTGCAGAAAGAGCTGCTGCTGTTTCTTTGGATGCGAAGCTGGAGGGAAGCAATGACGATAACTTGGCCAAAGAACAGCGACGCTTGGCCGTGGAGTGGTCTGTGAAATTGCAGCGTGAGCTGACTCGCAAAGCCAAGGTTCTGGACGCCCTGTATGCTCGCGCTCATTTGGCCAAACTCGAAAAGAAGCGTAAGCAAGAGCGAAGCCTTCGCACGGTGGAAGGTTACGATGATGCTTGGTTTACTACTGACCATAACTCTAGCATTGGCGGTGGTGGGGGCGTCTTGCCGAACAGCCGCAGCAGCAATGATCTCCTTGGAAGCATTGGTGGTGTCGCTGGTAGCACGATGCAGCGTTCGAGCCAAAGTAGCGAACCCGACCACCGGCGCAGGGGCAGCAACAACCATTACATGCTCTCAGCCGTGGCCCGAGCATCGCGGGTCATGGACAATCTCATTGGCGGTTTCGGCGGAGGAAGCGTCGACTGGAGCAACACGCACGACAGGAGTCGCACCGAAGGTCATAGCAGCAGCGCTGTACAATGGGCGAGTTTGTTAGAGTTTGGTGATTTGCAGTTTGCGCCAGGACTGCAAGTTTGGCGGGCAGAGCAGTTTGGAGTCGTCTATGACCCAGTAGCTGCTGATGATGGCGTCCTCTTGCGAGGCAACGCCTATGTGGTAGCAGAGCTGAAGCTGGAAACCTGGAAAAGCAATAGTGGCAGCAAGAGTGCAGGTGACGATGGTGCCGGCAATACGAGTATTTCAGAAGATGAAGACGATCACGACGGGGAAACGTCAGGCGGGCTAGAGGTGACCCTGTATTACTGGGTGGGTAGCAAAGCACCTTTAGACGCAGCCACGGTAGCGTCATTCAAGAGCACCGAACTGGCACGTCGTTTGCGTGCAGACATGGCTAGCACTGACCCTGGTGCATTGGCAGCGGGCTGCCGAAAGGTGACCACGAGAAGAGAAGCGGAAGGTGACGAATCGGACAACTTCTTGCGCGCGTTTCAGAGGCATAGAGCACGCCTGACGCGTTTAAAAGAGGCCTCAAACAACCACCATCACGATGGCCATTTTGAAGGCGGCGATTCCACATCTGCTGCTGTGGGCGCTGAGATTCATGAAATTGATGACAACAATGAAAAAGTTTCAAGTAGCAGAGAGCCTAATCCTTTGCAGCCTCTATCGGAACAGGAAATCCATCCGAAGCTGGGGCTGCAATACTGCGACGGTGGCACTGCGTCGTCCCTACTGGCGCCTCCGCCCAAGAACGACCGCCCTCGTCTGTTCCGCGTGTGCTTGTTTGCCAGAGACACTCATATTCCTTCCACTGTCCACAGCACGCCAGTAACTGCGAGCAAAAAGCGGCGTGGAGGCATTGAAGCCAGCCTCTGTGAAGTGGAGAGGTCCGAAGCAAGCTTGCGACCGGAATGGGTGACCATTTTGGACAGCGGCGGTGACGCCATTTACGTGTACCGGGGCTTCCTGAGCACCACGCTGCACCGCGCCAAGGCGTTCGAGATGAGCCTTTTGATGCGGCAAGAGCGCGTGGCTTTCCTGGGGGCGTGCAACTTGGTGCAAGTGAACCAAGGCGACGAGCCCGACGAGTTTTGGGCCCTCATTCCTCCACCCATAGACGTTGACAGCTTGCCGCACGCTGCAAATGGCAGCCTCCAGCGGAAAAAATTAGCGTCTGCTGCGAGTGTTGCAGAAATTGCCGAGGAGGAGGTTGTTTCAAGGGAAATAGCTATGGCTACTAGTACAGTAGCTGACACCACAAGTGGGAATGGAGATGGCGACAATGCTGATGTGGCAGATAGTTTGGCACCTCCACCGCCGCCTTCGCCGTCGCAACTGTCACCCAACAGCAGCAAGCGCGGCATCTTAGGGCAGCAGCAGGCGGCAGCGTGGGAGCGCAACATTGAAATGGCCCTTGACGAAGCGACGAATCGAGTGGTGTCCTCGCTCTTGCAAGCGGCTTCGTCCAAAATCGTAGCCACTTTTTACAGCACGGCGAGTGGCAGTCACAGTAGTGTCAATTTCACCAAGATTGGCAAGAACAGCAGCGTGGTGAATGAGGGCTGCGAGGGTAGCACTGCAGCCACGGAACCTTTCGACGTGGAAGTAGTCTTTACCGAATCGGACGGTGCCATGGGTCTTGCAATGCGTGACGTGGTTTTCTTTCTGCCTGCACCAACGAACACAGAACAGGACCAGCCTAGCCACGAATGTAAAATCAATGGCAACACTGTATTGGACACAGATGCATCAATGGCAGCAGCATCAGCAGCAGCATTGTCCTCACCTGTGGAAGAATCTTGCGTGCAAATCGTGTCAGTTGACCCAAGATCTGCGGGGGCTGTTGCGGGTGTGCAGCCAGGTGACTTGGTCAAAGCTCTGAACGGCCGAACATGTAGCCATTTAAACCGTAAAGCCATAGCAGCACAGATTCGCAAAGCCGGGCGCCCAATGGCTATGACTTTGCGACGTGGGTTCCCGCTGTCTCAAGTAGACGACCTTTCTGATCTTCGAGGCGCTTCAGCGTCAAATGACCCTGCTGACTCAAGCAATGGGGCAAATGTTGCAGCGACGAGTGATACAACTGAAGTGACCGAAATAGACCAGCGTGATCTAATAGTCAATGAAGAAGGAGATAGGGAAGATAACGGCAGCAAAGTTCAAGGAAAACGAAGTGGTCATGGCCTCGGGCAGCGGCTTCTCAATGTCCAACGGTTGTTTGGGAAGCGCACTAAAGCAGGCGAGGAGTCAATCAACGAGAGAGCTATTGATAGTCATGCCCCTGTCAATGGCGCTAATGAAAGTCCTCCAACAGCTGTACCAATGAATGGTAACGATGAAAGCCATGCGGTGGGAACCAACAGTAGTAGTGCACACGGTGACGTCAGCAATACCAAGTTCGTAGGAGGTGGTGAAGAGATAACACCGCCAGAAAAAGCCATACTTGAAAGTTCAGACGATGACGATGGGAGCTCAGGGGAAGATGAAGTCGGCTACGAGGGCCAACATGCTAGTTCTCATGATAATGGAACGGCGAAGACGACCCAGCACGCAGCCTCTTCGTCAGAATTCGAAGTTGGTTCCGAAGCACCAGGCAAGCTGCTGAAAGTGTTTCTGCCAGTCGAAGGGCCTGTGCGGTTGCGGCCGGGAGAAAAGGTTTTGGTGCAGCGCAGCACTGGCACGTGGGTGCGCGGGCAAGTGATCGAATACATGGACGAACGAGACGAGGCCGCCCGGAGCAGCGTGCTTGTGAATCGCACTGCCAGCGCTCCATCAGTGGGAGCGACAGCTGGCAACTTGACGGCAGCAGATGCAGCAAGCGCAGACGATGCAGCAGCAGCAGCAGCAGCCTTGCAGTCGACTTCGCGGCAGCGGCCACCTGGCTTCGTGGGAGCTGCGCTCTCGGTGCGGGTGGGGGTGCTCAAGAAAAAGGTCCTGGATTTGGGCAAGCCCCGGCATTTGGCACAACTGCGTGTCAAGCCAGGCACGGTGCTCCTCGAAGTCAGCTCGCCTCCGCGCGAGGTAACACCGTCAGTGCCTGCCACAGTGCCTCGTACTCCTGCTGCTGCTGCGAATACTGCGGTGACGGTGGAGATGCGAGGTGTGCAGCGCATAAAGCGTGATCTACCGCTGACGCCGTTGCCTCGGGCGTTCGTCGGGCAGGTATTAGGAAACGGCAATGGCGAGGAGAGCAGTCGACGTGCCAGCGACTCCAAACTACCGAGTAGCAGTACTCATGGAGAGGGTGTGCACGAGCAACGGCGACTCACCTCAGGCACTAGTGCTACCACCAGCAACAGCAGTGAAGATGCTGTTCTAGCGTTAGATTCTGGCGTTGACCAGCGGCGAATTTTGTACCGTGTGGGAATGATTGGCCACCAGTACAACATTGCCGAAGTGTACAGCCGCCACGAAGACAACAGCAAGGGAGACGCTATCATGGGCACCCGTCCAAGGGGGGAAAGCCCCCCTGCGCGAAGGAATTCGTCTTCTGCTGCCACCTCATCCTCGTGTTCCTCGTCTTCTTCTTCGTCTTCCAATGGTGGACCAGCCGCCCGCGTCGTGTCGCGCACGGCCCTGAAAACCAACGGGGTCTTCGTGCTCGACTGCTCCTCGGAAGTGTACGTGTGGCTGGGGCGCGCCGCACCCGTGGGGGTGCGGATGGCGGGCATATCCGTGGCCGAGCGGCTCGTGAGCGTGGACCCACTGCGGCCGCGGTGGGTAACGGCGACGCAAGTGCCAGAGGGCGCCGAACCGTTTGTGTTCAAGACCAAGTTCGTCGATTGGCTGGAGGCCAATGCTGATGCCGCTGCCCAGGCGGCGTTGCGGCGGCGAGCTGCGGCGCTGCGCCTCACGGGCGAAACGTT